>OGKS01000002.1_pt1 | contig 114638 bp, 138 predicted proteins | sample 1572491 | NCBI WGS metagenome assembly OGKS01 (sample SAMEA2582153, study PRJEB24529) | metagenome | biome: Human gut stool | place: China | collected 2011
TTAAAAGCACTTATACGATAGATACTACAAAAATTACATTACCTACAGGATATACCGTAAGTTTCAAAAGTGAAGGTACTACTCCTGATCCGATTACAGCAGAGACTGCATTTTCCGGATATAACTTTAAAAAGAGTGGTGCAAATGGTTGGTTCCAAGCATCTAGTGCAACTTATACGTATGGACCGGAAGAAAGAAATGAGTCGAATCCGGATATCGTTACTTTGCAATATACACAGGATACTATTATTTTACCGGGATCCAGCGCTTATAATAAAAGCTTTATCGGCTGGTATGATGGACCGGGAGATGATAGTAAATATGTTGGTACCACAGGAGATGAATATTATCCATCAAAGGATATAACTTTATATGCAAAGTTTTCTCAGATGAAAATTGATGTAAAATCTACATATTTCCGTGAGCATGATTACAAAAACGATGCAGATGAATTTACAAATATCGCATTGGATAAACTTAAAAATGCAAACAACGCAGCTTTTGGTGCAAATCATGCCTATGGTAGATGGAATGGTACCGGAGCAGTAAATATGCAAATAGGTACTTTTACAAATACCAAAGATGAATATGTTTACAAAGCATTTTATCGTGTAAAAGGTACAACAGAATGGACAGAAATTAATACTTATGACGGATCTTCCGGAGCACCGGGAGATAAGTTGAACAAAGATTTCGCTTACACAGGAAAAGAAGAAACTTATACCATTACGAACTCAGGCTTTTATCAACTAACGGCAATTGGAGCACAAGGCGGTAATATGTCGAGTAGTAAAGTCGGTGGTAAAGGTGGAAAGACTGAAGCTGTATATTATCTGAAAAAAGGTGATATCTTACACATCTGGGTCGGAGGACAAGGTGGTAGTGATGGTGCCGGAGGATTTAACGGCGGAGGTACAGGTACAAAAGGTATCGGTGCAGGTGGTGGTGGAGCTACCACAGTTGTACTGGAAAGAGATGGAAATCAAACGACACTAATGATTGCCGGTGGTGGCGGTGGTGCTACAACACTAGAGAATGGAGGAGACGGTGGTGGTAATTAATACTGCCACCTTTTCCTACAAATAGGAGAACTTTATGGAAAAGACATTATTAAAAAAATTGCTATGTGGTTTGGTAATCACATTAATGATTGGCACCAGTATCCCCGCGCAGGCAGGGAATGTCAGTAATCCTACCAGTAATGGAAAAAACGGCACTTCTGGTGGTGGAGCAGGACAAATAGGTGGAGCAAATGGAGTAGCTGTTTTCCACACGCATAGTGCAAATGCGTATCATGGCACCTGTCCATATCATTCACATTCCGGTAATTCTAATAGTGGAGGCGGATGTTATGGAGAAAAACACCAATCGTCTCACACTGTTCATTGGACAGATAATCTGTGCTGCAGTAATTGTCAAGAAGGTCCAAATGCCCATTTTCCGGGAAATCCTTATGGAGCATGTGGTAGTTTTAATCCAAACTGGGAAAAAACTGAAACAGAAACATGGTATACAGTAAATTGTGGAATATCAGAAGGGTATTTATGTGGAAAAACAGCAGGAGTAACTATCGATGGATCTTCCAAATCTTATGGTGGAAATAGTAATCTATCGACCACAGATACATTAACAGATAACCGGACATCTCTTATCGGGTCACAAACCGGTAATGGTGTTTTTCATCTGAAAGTTGTAAATGGAAATGTCTTAAATGGATTAGAAAACAATACCTATCTGAATAACACTGTGGTAAGAGATAAGTCAAATCCAAATAGCGTAGGTGAAATATCTTATCAGGACTTAAATAATAAACGTATCGTAGAATGGGAAATAGCTGATAGCAACGGTACGGAATACGAATTTAAAGCACAGACTTATAAAATTAACTTTGATTCCCAAAATGGCACGGATCTCATCATGGACACAGAATTTAATTAAAGGAGAAAATCATATGGAAAAAAGAGAAAGAAAATCATACCGTACCGCACGCACGCACGCACGCACGCACGCACGCACGCACGCACGCACGCACGCACGCACTTTCCATTCTGTTAGGGGTATGTCTTTTATGCACACAATTACTTAATGTACATGCTGCGAATAATCCAACTGCAACAGGAGAATCCGGTACAAATGGGTCCGGAGGTGGAGGCGGTGTTGTAGGTGGAGTTGCTGGAGAAGCTATACTACATTCCCACGTAGATGGATGTTACAAAAGCCTTGCATATAACGCCGGAGGTTCAGAGAATCGTAACGGCTGGGGTATAGATGACATGAATCTTTATATGTATAATCTAAACGCAGGCGGTAATGATACGTTAAATGTTGGTATTTATGGATCCGGATGGGGAGATGTTCATGGTTATATAGCTTATGTAGAAGTCTTTAATGCAAGCACAGGAGCTATGATAGGAAAAATTTCCTCAAATGGAACACATAATGGCCCAACAGCATGGGAAGGTGATGATGGTTGGCACGGTGTTCCTGGTGGATTTGACATAAATAAGGGAGTAAAATTTAATATTGGTAACGCAAGTCGAGTTACAATACACTATTATTTTGGATTCACATGTAGTTGTCACGATAATGATAACGATAATCATAGTCGAGAATGGCATCCAGTGCATTATCAGTTCCGAATAACTAGCGCAAGTTTTAGTGGCGGAAAAACTAAAATATGTGCTTACAATGAAGGGGATGTAGTTCGCTCTAAAGCTTCCTTTGGTGGTACGAGCGATGCTTCTGTTACAGATACGATAAATAAAACGGTATTAAATACTACACAGAAAGATATTACAGGAGATGGTACTTTCCAAATACGTGTAGTAAATGGGAATTTATTAAACGGCATAGATAATACGATTTACTTAAATAACGCAGCTATCAGAGACATGGGAATACCAGATGCTTTGGGAAATGTTACAATGTCAGATGTTGCAAATACACGCACTGTTACATGGGAAGCTCCTATAAGCAATGGTACCGAGTATGAATTTAAAGCACAAGCCTATGCCGTTGATTTTGATTCTCCGACCGGTACTACATTGGTTATGGATACCGAATTAAATGGTACAAATCAGGAATTACATAATCATACACATCAAGGAGATATTGTATATGTAGATGGTGTATCTATGGCAACGGAATCTGGTGGCTGTTATACCATTCCATATACTATAGAAAACGTTACTTATTATAAATTAAATCATTAAAATCAAATAGATTTCAAAAAATATTTTACATATATATATTGGTAGGGTGGGGCAATAAAAAGGAGGAAAAGCAAATGAAAAAGCGAATTTTTCTAATTGCGTTACTTGGATGCCTTACATTTAGTCAGGCACTATCCATACCAGTATATGCTGCAACAATAAAAAATCCAACAGAAGCTGGAGGTAATGATGGTGCTGGCGGTGGTGGAGGCTATACCGGAGGAAAGGCAGGCACTTATATACCAGCACAATATAAACAAAAGATAAGATATCTAACCGATACACACCCAGATTGGAATAATACTTATCCGTATGTATCGCTGAGTGGCACTGGTTACTATTGGTACACTACTACTAATGATGGTTTCCATTATCAAGTTGGCGCAAGTGCAGGTGGTACTGTGACAATTCATGGAGAGAATTGGACGCTATCGGAAAATTTATTTTTAAATGTTACAGATGCAAACGCATCAAACAAAACAGTAAAAGTGCATATCACAAATAATGGTATTGGAAATGCTTATATAACACCATCTAACAGCTTTGGATGGGATGGCAATGGCACATCCAAAAACATTTATCAATATTATAATGCAAAAGTACAAGATGAAAAAGCAGAAAAATCAGCAGGCGGTACAAATGATTATTATAAACAAGATATTCTGACAAGTCATCCGATTGTAAATGGAACAGAGAAAGATGCCACAGGCAATGGTATTGTTGAACTTACAGCCATCAATGCAAATGTGGCAAGTGGACAAGAAAATACTTCTTATATCAATAATATTAAAATGACAGATAAGGTTTCTCCAGATGAAATTATATTATCTTATTTACAGGGAGCAAATAAAACCACAGTAAATTGGAAAAAACCGGAAAGTAATGGAACAGAATATGAATTTAAAGTACAGGTATATAGAGTAGATTATACAGCAGAAAATGGATTAGTATTGGAACAGGATTCAGAATTTATGTAATGGGAGGAAAACAATGAAAAAGAAAAGAAAGGCATGGCTACAAGGATTATTACTGGCTTGTTTTTTATGTGTGGCAGCAGTAATCCCCAGCAGTACGGTAAATGCGGAAATTATCTCACGTACACTTACCAGTCAGATTGCAGGGTATTATTGGTTATGTGATGATAATGCGGGGAATAGCAATTATCTATACCATTTGATTTCTGAGCAAGAACATTATAGCGGAAGTTATACATGGACAGATAAGAACGCATCCATAAATAATACTAATCTAAAAAATATGGGATTAGGTTTTACACAGGAAACCAGTCTGGATGTTACAAATTTTACAGGTAGATATTTACATATTGCCGCGGTAGATGCTGCGGGTAATATCGGACCGACTTCTACCATTGAAATTAAACGTACTAACGTTTTCAAGCTGATATTTAATACAAACCATTTAACATATCAGATCAATCCTGGTAGTAATGTACATCCGGGAGCCTATGCAAGCTTAGGAAAAGAGACCGTGCCTGCGCAGGGAAAAAACACAATGAATGCCTATTATGCAGGATATTATGCCGTAGATGGTACCGATGTGCCGAATACAGGAAAAGGTGTTTATGATGATGGAGCTTTTAAAAATTTTGGTGGAGACTTCCCAATTCCAAATGCCACAGGTTGTACGTTTGTAGGATGGAATAGTAAACCGGATGGTACAGGTACGTATTATTCTGCAATGGGAGATGACATCGGAGATACCAAAATCACAGATAAAGTATTAAAAATCACAGATATCACCGGATCTAACGAGTATGGACAAACCATGACGCTGTATGCGATTTGGGCAGATGGAGCCACAGCAAAGAAAGATAATACCGTTGTTACCAATCCTACTGATTTCAATACAAAATTTACCGATAATATCTCTGCTACCATTAATTATATTCCATTAAATACGACTACCGGATGGACGGCAATGGGTACCACCGTAATCGATAATGCTACCAGTCAAGTGCAAAAGAGTACAGATGCAGCCACCTGGACAAATAAAGCATCGGTAACAAATAATGTCTATTTCCAAGGTACAGGTACATTTGGTATCAGCCAGCATTTATACAGTCCTGCAGGTAACAGACTTGCGAGTACAGATGCAGTTGTGGCAGCCACAAATGAAGTTTCCAGTGTCGTAACAAAGATTTCTAATACCACAGACAAGACCATTGTTATTTGGAATCAGAATGGGGATGCAAAAACAACACAGCTTACTCCAAATGGTACCACAGAACTTACCGATACTTTTTATACCGGAAATTATAATCATGAAAAAACTTTGACCATAGATTATCAGGTACAGGGTACTTATAAAGTTTATGGTTCCGGTATTTCCCGTACCCATGCAGATAGTAAGCCTACAAAGCTGGGTATGCAAGGTTATCCTGCATTTATGAAAACGGATAGTATGGAATTAAAAATTGATGCCACAAAACCTAAAATCACCCATTATGAAGTAAAACAGGATAGTCTGGATAATTATCCCGCAGATAAAATGGAAGAGGTTATGGGCAAAGGTTTATATACATCCTTTACCGCAACTGTAACAGATTATCTGGAAACTGAGAATGGTGCTTTTATTGATAAAAAAGATTCCTCGGGTATTCAGGGCGTATATATCAATATTTATGACCCTGCAAATACAGCCGATACGAAGACTTATCGTTTAACAGAACATGCTACAGAAAATACCACAGGCGGTAATGTCATTAAGGGTAACTACAATATTGCTTTGAATCTGTATACGGAATTTCCTAATTCCAGCTTATTGATTTATAATATCTATGCTATAGATAATGCAGGTAATAAGACAGATGAAATGGATTATGTTACCGTAGATGGTAAACCAGGATATCCGGAAGGTGATACCGAAGTAAATCCAGGAGACCACAATGGTGGTACCGGAATGCTTAAGAACTTTTCTGTAAAAACGATTATTTATTCCACAGAAGCAGATGGATTTAATGTGGATCCTGAAAATGGAGAAACTTATTTCCAGATTGGTGACTTTGGTAGAGTAGAAGTATGGACCGTAGGTTATACCGATAGTATTTCCTTTGATTTTGATGATCTTGGATTAGAAACAAAGAAAGAAATCGAAGATGGCAGACTGGATGAAATGTATAACATGGGACTTTCCCGTGCAGTAGATGCAAATTATTGCAGAGTAATATCCCATACTTTATCCGAAACTATTAAACCAAACTACTTTGAGATTTATGATGAAGCTACCAAAGCAATAAAGAAAATCACAGAGTCCGATCAAAGATATGCAAAATTATTAGTAAATGATGCAGGAGTAGCTTATGCACAACATTACTATGTCGATGGTTGGACAAATGCTGGTACTAACGTAAGAATTTCTCCATACTATAAACTGCAAAAGGATGGAGATAAGAAAAATGCGGATGGTACTCCACAATATAAATGGGAAAATCATATTTATACCGCTATCGGTAATAAAAATGATGATACTACCGGCAGTACAAATCATTATATCCTTTGGGATACCAGAGCAAATGATGTCCATTACCGTGTAACCCATGAAAGCTAAATTGGAAAAGGGCTGTTTTATAACAGTCCTTTTTTCTTGCAATATTTTATAAAAAAAGTTATAATACTGCTTGTGCTTTACGGTTTTTTTAGACATATATTAATAGGTATATCTTATTTTTATATTTATGAGGAAAACATTATGAAGATTACAATGAGAGATTACATGTTTAACATTACCGGCAAAATTATCGTATATTTTTTCGCATTTGAGATTATATACTTGGCCTACCATATATTACGACTTGCAATTGGAGAAACCACAGATGTTTTTTCCGGTATCTGGAATTGTATTTCTGCAATGTCTACGGCATGGATACTTGCAGGATTAGCATCTTTCTGGAAACATTGGAAGATAAAAGGATTATTTATTTTCATCTTTTTGGGGTCTTTTGTGCCTGTCCTTGCTGCGAAATTCCCTAAATTCTCCCATGTTGTTGGTATTATCACGATGACTACCATTCGGCCGAATTTACTTTCCTTTATCATTGTAAATGTTGTGATGGGAGTGATTGCATGGATTTATGCGGGTGATGTACAGGCAAGAAAAAACGAAGGCACTTTATATGATGATATTTTTGAATAATGATAACAAACCACTGTACCAATCATACAGTGGTTTTTAATTTCGTAAGTTTTTCTTTTGCAATTTCATATCTGTATGGGGTTAAAAGTGGATACCAACATATATCTTCCCACAACTTTAAAACACTATGCTCTGAAAACATAGTAGTATCTAATAATAACATATCTTTTTCTGTCAGGGGAACCATATAGATGTCGTGTTTGATAGCTATTAAAAATTCAGGATAATATATCATCTCTAAGCAAAAAGAATCGTGTGTTACAGATAATACCGGCAAATGTTTTATAAAATCAGATAATCCATGTAATGTTTTTTCAAATACTACATCCTCTAGTTTCTTTGCTGCTAAGGGATATCGTTTTGCTGTATTCTTACCGGCAAACTCTAACATTTTTTGCATGGAAACTCCGAAATAAGCTTGGATATTTGGAGTTACATAAGCAGATGTATCATAAATATTAAAATAAATAAAACATTCTTTTTCATAAATACAATCCATTAAAGTGACAGGCACAGCACCAGGTAGATATGTCTGAAAAACAATGTTATCTAAAGAAATAGCAGGATCTATTGTTTTTTGACTCCTCAGACTTAATAAACAGGAGAGTACTTCTTCATACCATTCTTCATAAAATTTTCTTTTATTCCCATGATTAAATTCCGATTCAATCACATCCAAAGAAAAAGTAGCGACTTCCAGTTGTCCCTTTTCCTGAATTAAAACTTCATTTTCTGTCCAAGAAAAACGAAAACTGGCTTGCAAATCTGCATCACTCAAATTATGCATAGTACACGCTAATAATTGCCAATAAAACTTTAATCGCTCCTTAAAGTAGGGCACTGTTTGATAAACATGACATAACTTATCAAAATCTTCAAAAAAAGTGTCACCATAATTTGATTCGTAATTCATATTCTACCTCTTTTATTCCTCGGACATAGTTATAGCGGTTGGAATTCTTAATCATTATATCGGATAAAATTATTTCTGTCTAGCACTACATTTTGCCCCATTTTTACAATTTTTTTTGACATATAGTAATAGATATTAGTATTTACTATATATTTTGACACAAGAGATATATTTAGATAATTTACAGATGAAAGAGGATACAAATGGAAAATAACACACCTATATTATATGTAATGGTAGGTCTCCCTGGCAGCGGAAAGAGCCACATTGCAGAAGAGCTTTCAAAAGAAAAGAATGCAGTTGTTTATTCTATGGATGAAATTCGAGGCGAACTTTGTGGTGATGTAGGAGACCAGAGTAGAAATGATGAGGTCTTTGGTATCTGGGTAAATAAAATTCGAAGAGCTTTAAAGCATGGACAGAATGTAATTGCAGATGCCACAAATGTTACGAAATCCGGTAGAAGAAGTTTTCTTGCTATGTTTGATAGAATACCTCATCAAACGGTCGCACACGTAGCTTATAAAGAGGTTGAAGATTGTTTGATTGATAATTTGGATAGACCTCATCCAGTACCGCCCGAAGTCATTAAAGAAGCAAAAGAAAAATTTACATTTCCAATAAAAACAGAAGGATTCGATAATATCGTGACTCATTTTTATGACAGACAGAAAGAGGAGATAGAGAGATGATTACATTAAGAGCTGAAGATTTTACCAAGGAAGATTTTCAAAAGTTAAGAGAACTTTTCCATGTAAGTGATACCACACAGGAGTTTACATTTTCTACACCCATCGTAACTCAAAATAAAACAGACACAGCAAATACTTGGAAATCAATCGTAAAAAAATTGACAAATGCATTTCCAAACAGCTTTATCAATTATAATTTGGAATTTATAACAGATACTAAGACAAATAATTATTTTATATTGGAAGATTGTAAAACAGAACTAGATATAAAATGTAAAGTATTGGAATGGTTATCCAGAGCGGCTTGTTATGCGACACCTTATCAAAAAGATAAATCAAATAAGGCATATCAGGATAATCTCAGGGAATGTATCAATCGTTATTTGGGAACTGATTTCACCAAAGAAGACATGGAAGAAATTTATACAAAATTAGGAAATAGATACGATCATGCGCTTACTGTGGAGTTTATTAAATCTGGATATCGTATGGAAGTGTTAAGAGAAAAAGAAAATGATAGTTATGAAAATCCAGAACTGTAAAGAGATGATTAAGAAAATCTACTGTGTTTTTTGCATGGTAGATTTTTTATAATATTTTTGTTTTCAAACTAGATTTGCGGATTTTTTTGACATATAATATAAAAGAAGTATATATAATTATAATAAGACTTTGAGAGGACAAACATATGTATTTGAATCAATTTCGCTGGATAGATGATAAATATAAAATTGATTTTGAAATTCCTAAATTGTTAAAAAATACAATTGAAGAAGCGGAAGAACTAGACCGAAGTGGAGATATGGAATATTTTGATGTTGCGGATACCATAGATGTTATTTGCAAAAATTTTGTATCTTCTCATACTATGACAAAGGAACAATGGGATATTGTAACAAAAAGATATAAAATTGGAAGATAAGGAGAAAAGTACATCACGCAAGAATTAACGTTTACTTATATTTCTAAAATACTGAAACAAATCGAAGATAAGTACCACCACACTATAAAATTAGGAATAGCCGGTTCTTATGCCAACGGAAAAGCAACAGCAGAAAGTGACTTAGACGTTATTATTGATGGAGATTCCATGAGACTGGATATTGCGGAAGATATCAAATCAAGTTTCCCAATTCAAGTAGATACTTTATGGCTCGATTTATTAAAAAAAGAAGATGATGATATTGATTTATTCTGTAAGGAAAATGATTTACCTATAAATGAAGACTCCGTATATAAAACAATCAGAAAGGAGGTAATTTGGATTGACAAAAAATAAAAAATACTGTAAATTTTGTGATTCGTAAATCTACTATGTCTTTCGCATAGTAGATTTTTTTATATAGAAACATTATAATATAGAAAACGTGTAGGTGTAATAAGTATAAATATACACTTAGGAATTCCGCATTTTTTCCTATCTTATCTCGGAATTCCGCATTTGTCGTATATATATTACGCGATTCCACAGATTATACAACACATATAATACGACAAAGATATACTTATATCCTAAAAAAACAATTAAGAGACCCCTATTATAGAGGTCTCTTTTTTCTTAAATCCATTCTACATCATTTTCATCCACCACAGTAGTATGAATTCCAAATACATTCTGAAGCTGTTCCTTTAATGTGGTACGCCGTCTTGCAGTATCCACGGTATCTATTGCTAATCGGACCGCTTTCTTCTGACCATAGGTAACCACTTTTAATTTTGCTCTGGTAATAGCAGTGTAGTATACATTTCGCTTTAACATAACATAATGTGACATATGCGTACATACTAAAACTACCTTTGCCTGAGATCCCTGTGCTTTATGTACGGTAAATGCATATCCGAGTGTCAGATATTTTACCTCATTCTCGGTGTATGTCATATAAATGTCTCCATCATCATGAGGATATATCACACGTAACGTTGTACAGCCATCCTCATCTTTTGTAATGGAAAGTAATTTACCAATATCTCCATTTACTACGGGTTCACCTGCCATATTTGTGGTATTTTTCAGATTTAATACAATATCCCCTTCCCGTAATAATAAATCTCCAAGCTTAAATTCTGCTTTTTCTATGGTGGGTGGATTGATAACATCCTGAATCCTTCTATTTAAAATATGTACTCCGGCACTATTCTTCTTAAAAGGAGATAACACCATTACATTGTCAACTCCATATTCCTCTGCATAACGTAGATAATCTGTAACAATAGCATCTTCACATTCTTGTAAGGTTTCACATTCACACATTTGGAAATCATCATCAAATGTCAAATTGTGACTACCCCTTCGAATAGTCATTGCGTTTTCATAAGGAGTCGAACCCTGTGCCTGTCTGTAAACTCTACGCAACACGGTAACAGGAATAGCAGTAGATTCGATCATATCACGTAAAACCGCCCCGGCAGAAACAGAAGGCAACTGCTCATCATCACCACAAAGGACAACAATACAACTTTCATCAATAGAAGAGAAGAGCTGACATGCACATCCAATATCTAACATGGATACCTCATCGATTACTACCAATGCATCACTGACTACACATTCAGGAGGCTGAGGAAAAGGAATCTGCTGTACCGGTAAATGAAATTTACTGTATACTGTGCTGGCAATCTTACCGGTAGATTCTCGCATACGTGAAGCTGCTTTGCCGGAAGGTGCTGCATAAATCTCATCTTTATTCGGATAAAGATAATTAAATACATAAGATATTACCTGTATCTCTGTGGTTTTTCCGGTACCGGGAGGACCAACAATCAAAGATAGTCCATTCGTAAAAGCTTTTATTACCGCTTCCTTTTGTTCCTCACATAAGGTGATACCAAGTTCTTCTTCTGCCAGGGAAATGCCATTTTCAATTCTTTGATAGGAAACAGGTAAGGGTCTGGATAAAGCATGTAATCTTTCCGCAATCTTAGCCTCTAATTCATGCGTTCCTTTTTTTTGTATTAAAGTTTCTGTACGTCTGTCGTTATTTGTGATTGTAGTCGCTATATATACACCATTTTCAATAAGATGCTGTAATTGCGTATGGATTTCCGAAAGTGTGAGAGTAGATTGTCTCAATAAGGAAAGCAATACATTTTCCATATCTTCCATTTTCATAGCAGTAGATCCACCGGGTTCATTCTCACAGATAGTACTCCATTTGCCATTTTCATTTTCAGAAAGTACAAAATTTGCAGCATAAACAAATCGTTCCGGATTCCGTTCATAAGTTTCACTTTTTGGACCCAGTGCATCTGCCATTTGGAAGGAAATACCGGAGATTGCACATAATTTATAAGGAGATTCCCGCAAATATTGTTCTGCATAGGCACCATACATATCATAAGCACGTAAAGCATAAGAAGCTCCTAATCCATGCTTTCCAAATTCCATAATAAGCTGTCTGGCACCACGGGTAGCAAGATAGGATTCTCTGATATGATTTGCCTTTTTCTTGGAAATTCCTTTTACTTCTACGATTCGCATAAAATCACGGTCCAAAATATCCAGAGTTTCTGTACCAAAATAATCCACAATTTTTTTTGCTGTGGTTTTTCCAATACCTTTAATCTTTCCGGAACTCAGATATTCTGCGATAGAATCTTTATCCGTACCAATATGTTCCTCGAAAGATGCTGCTTTAAACTGTAATCCATATTTTGGACTATGGATCCATTCACCATCAAATATATAAGTTGCCCGTTTTACAGCAGGCAGATAAGAACCTGTTACGGTAAAATCACCATTTTTTCCATGATAACAGGCAATACACACACCTTTTTCCGGATGTGTCCAAATTACATTTTTTAATTTTCCGGATACTTTTTCCATAATTCGAAACTCCTCTTTTTGCTGTTAGGGGATGCCCTTTTGACATCCAGTGTAAAATAGGTAAAACAAAACGTGATTAAAATACATCAAGAATATGCGGGCTTTTAGATTAAATTCGTAGGGTTCATTTTTGTTCACCTGTATGTAAAGGTCTTCTAGGGTGGACCTGCAAATCCGATCGGAACTCCAGCCAAAATATAATTCGGGAGACTACATTTCAAATGGCTGCTTAGGAATTTCATCTCTTTTCTGTAAGTAGACTTAGGTAATTCCTTTGCAGACCAAATGATTCGGAGTAACCTCTTTCTTATACTATATGGTATGACTGCAGGTAATCTTTGTAGGAGACCATGCAGGTCATCTGTATCAGTCATCGCACACAATAGCATAGAAGTGTGAGGGATGACTACTGCGAATGAGGTAGACGAAGGAGCAGTAGGAGGGACGAGCACCGCAGGACTTATCGGGCGCCTTCTGTTTGCAATCGAAATTCTGGCTACTGCATCATTTGCTGCTAAATATTTCAGATCTCGTTTTAAAGTGGAAATCGAAACACCAAGCTCTTTGCAAATTTCTGAGGACTTTGTTTTTAAAGTGATAAGATATGCAATACGATTTCTGCGTTTTTGCATTTTCTGAAATTTTGCAAGTCCCAAAGCGATTTGTGCTTCTCGTTTCGTCTCATATCTTTTTGCATCTTTTTGTTTTTTGCTTAAACAACAGAAAGTATCTACCGGCAATTCCAATGTCTGACAAATGGTAATATCTCTAAAACTATAAGCTTTTATCTGACGGAATCTACTGATGACATCTTTTTCCGGTAAAGGATTGCAAAGTCCCTGATTAAATTTCAAAAGTAACTTTACACAATCAGATGCATCTTTTGCCATACCAAGCTGTAAATAAGCACATCCAACAAAGAAAAGTAATCTTTTTCTACCAACCTGTGGATCGTTTTGCAGAGACTCGAATAATGCAAGTCTGCGTTCCCATAAACGATAGCTGTTAAATCCACCTGCAATTTTATGTTTCTTTTCGTAATTTACTTTCCAGGTGTCATACCAGGTATCTCGACATGCAGATTTATCGGTTTCGTTTGTCAAAACATATTCATCAAATACTTCCTGCATAGACATACGTTCATTGGTAATCTTTTTAATCTTAATGGTAGACCCATCTTTTGTATTTACAGACCCGGGAATTCTAAAAAAGCTGGTAGGCGGATTACTTTCTGCGCCAAAGCTTTCATTTCCAAAAGATAATTCATTGTTGATACGGTCCACAAATACTTTTTGTAAGAAACGGTATCCCTGTAATAATTTTGTACGCTGCGTGGGGAAGAGTCTTAATGGTTCTTTAAACAGATAAATCATACGTAATCTATGACCATATTCCACATAATTCGGAGTAGGCAATTCCACATTTTCCATAATGTAGTCATACATATCCAAAGGAGCAATGGATTCATTTTTATAATCCACATCGATACTCCATGCATAGATGTTTGCTAATTTATTTTCCGTGCGTTGTGCATGATGTTTGGTAGCAAAGGTTGCAAAGGTAAAGAAACAGTCTCTGTAATCATGTCTGGCAAGTTCTGCATAAAACGCATCGGTATCTGTTTTATTCACATTAAAGAAGGATTGTTCTGCATGTCCCTTTGTACCGGAACGAAGCACAATACATCCATCTGCATCGGTAGCAGTGGAAAATATATCCTTCATATATGCAGTGATCGTACGATAGGGCACAAACTCTTTTCGCATAAATGGTTTTGCTGCAACATTTTTCCGCATAAACAATCCTCCCTTCCGTTAATTTTGTTTGCACTTACATATGTCAAAAAAATCCGTAATTTCTACGATTTTCGATGCCAAAGAAAGACGAAATATTTCGGAAATTTTTGGTAAATATTTTTTTCAATTTTCACCATTTTTTGAAAAGTTTTTGACATAAGTAGATAAGACGCGCAGATCTATGTTCAAAGATTTGCAAAAACGAGAGGAGAGTAACTATGCAGAAAAAGCTTTGCACATTGCTGTTATCCATAATGACAGTAAGTATGTTATCCGGATGTGGACGTACAGCAAATGAAAAAGATGAAATTCAGGATTTAACCGAAAATGGAGAGGTTTCCTGGCAGACAGCGACAACAGGTATCGATGAGACTGGTAAGAAATTCGAAAGTAATCTGGTATCGGGAAATTATTACGTATTACATGATGGATTTTATTATCCACTGGTAAGTTATGTAAACAATTATGAAGGCGACAGTCCCGATGAGATTGTAGATAAAAAAAGACAGCAATACTTTACCACAGAAAATGAGATTGAAATTCCAACCCTATATGATGGAGATCAGTTAATTTATTATTCCACAGACACCTTATTGGATACCATCACTTGGGAAAGATATTACGACATTGGATATACCATTGGTTGTTACAACATCAAACAATTAACAAATAAGAGAGCTTATCTGATGACAGACTCAGGAGATGATATCTGCATCTTACCGGACAGTGAGTTATACGATATTTATAACCTTGGAGTCACACAGACGCTTTTAGATAAGATTGGTGATACGACTATTACGGATGACATGATAGAAGATGGTCTGATCAAACCGGAAAATCTGCAAAAGTCGAGTCAATATGATTTGGAAGTATACGCAGGCACTTATTATAACCATTATCTGACAACCGCAAATATGCATGCGTTCCGAGCTTATGAATTGTACGCATCGGTAGAATATGAAACCTTACGTGACTGTTTTTACAAAGTAGAAATTCCGGAATATTTTGTGACTGGATATTATGACGTCAATGGAATGGGTATGTTCCGGTTAGTAAGAGGCACCAGTTATTCCGAAAATACAGATTTTAACGAACAGGTATTATTTCCGGAAATAGATACCTCCTCGCAGGATTATGATCCCAATGAATATGTGGCTCCAAGAATTTATTCTACTTTCGAAGAATTAAATCGTTTCAGCACAAATGTGGAAGGTGCACTTGGCTATGTAGATGAGGACGCCAAAGAGGAAGAGAACGAAGCAGAAGAAGCAAAAAAGGTAGATGTCACAAAAGCAAGTAAGAAACAGGTAGAACTGTATTTCCCGGCAGAAACTGATTGTAGTGTGACAATCAAATCTGCTACTACGGAAAGCACCGGAGATATTTATATCAGTATCGGTAGTTCCATCGTAAGAGTTCCTTGGGATAGAGTATCCGGATTATATACCGCAGATGTAAAAGCAAAACGAGAAGCCAGAACAGGTACCTTAACGATCACTGGTCTGTTCACCTCTTATGATATTTCGCTAGTTGGCTGTGAACAATATACCGGACAGGATGGTGCATCTGTTACGGGTACTGAGGAAGCCACAGAAGAGACCACAGAAGAAACTACTACCACAGAAGCAGCAAATTAAGGGGGTACGGAGAATGTATAGCGTACTTATGGATGCAAAAACAAAGACGTATTTTATGGATCCGGGACAGGCATTATTTCATGCCTTTTCCGATCCTTCCCAGGCAGAAATCAGGAAAAAGAATTCGAGACTGGTGGAAACAGACATTGATGATGTCAGAGAATTGGAAACCATGTTATATAATGCCGGATTCTTCCGTGGATATTTAGATGGAAAACCTTACAGATTATCCAAACAGCGGATTTATTTTTATGACAGAAATCCAAATGAGATTGCCTATGCACAATATCAGATGACAAAGGATGAGAAGTATCTGGAATTACTGAAGAAAAATAAATTATATACGCTTTGTAAGATACAGGATACTTCGATTTATTTCCCAACAGTTCCCTTAGAAAATGGGGAAAAAGCAGTACTTACCTATACTTCATTAAAACGTATCTCACAGGAAATGCGGGATAAATATGATGGCTGGCGTACCGTACATATGAATTTTGATGCCAGATACATTATCAATGGGGAAGTACTTTTAGATATATAAAAATACCACAAGAACAAAGCACAGGAGGAGAAAAATGGCTGGAAATATTGGTACAAATGTAACCACAGACGGCTCTAGCGAAATGAATCTGCTGAAATCCATTTTATCTGAGATTGAAAAATGGATCGATTCCAGAGAAATGACAGAAAAGGCACAATTAAACAAAAAGATGGCGGAATATCTATTACAGGATAAAGTTCCCATTTGTGCATCTGTCCCCGGAAAAAACGCAAAAGATTTGGAAAATCTGATCATTGCACAGGGGATGCCTTACATTTCCTTTAAAAATGAAGCGAGCGGAGATTATCTGTTTATCGTAAGGGAAGAGGATAAAGAAAAATTTGAACAGTTACAAAGAGAAGCCTTTTCCAAAGATGGCAGCCTATTCCGTAGTCAGACAGAGAAAAATATGCTGGAAGTTGGCTTACATGGAAAAGAAAAAGAAGTCATCAAATTAACTGTAAAAAATGACGCAGAAATGTCTATGTTACAGGCAAAACTGGCAAATCAAAATATCGTATACGGTGTTTGTGAAATTGAAGGAGAAAAAAGTATAGTCATTTCTCCGGATGACCTTGCCAGATTAAATGGGAAAGACCTGATTTCCTTTGAAATGGAATGGGCAATGACCCAGACCTACGCCGGAAAAACGTTCGGACTCGGAAACGACAAAATAGATGGAATGAATCTAAATAAACTCCGAAAAGAACAGGGTGCATTTGATGAAAAACAGATCAGAGCACTTTTAGATAAGGAAGACTGTGTACTTACCGATGTTAAAGGAAATTCCAATTATTATATCGAAAAGAATAAGGAAGTCATCACCGTCTATAAAAAGGATGAAAAGGGCGAATGGCAGCAAGAAGCACAACTGGATGGAAAAGATGGCAGAGAGGCTTTTGTAAGGAATTATGCCGCAAAAATTACAGATATGTATGCCTACGAAGGCGAAGAACTGCAGGATGGTTACGACCATACCAAGATGAGTAAGCCGGAAGCACAGGCAACGATACCGGATGGCTTTAAGAGACCTACCGCCGCACAATTATCACCCAAAGACAGAGCGATCAAAGAAATCTGCGATCATAGATTTCAGGGAGAAGGCGGTTTACTTTCCGTCATTCAGAAAAAAGCTATCAATAATGTCAAAGACAGATATTCCGAGAATGCGATCAAATCTATGACGAAGGTACAACTGCATGATCTGATCAAAGCAGAGACAAGCAGACTATTAGATCCAGCAAATGCAAAGGAAACACCAGAATATCAGGCATTTTTAGAAGAAAGCACCTTTGAATTTTCTCAGGAGGAAAGATATAAGTTCTGTGAAGAGATGTCCGGACACTTCAAAAATGAGCATGAGCACGATGATATGGAAGTCGAAGTAAACCGTGTCAAGATTAAGGATAGATTAAGAGAAATCCTGCAAAAAGAAAAAGAACGCGAGCAGAAAGAAGCAGAACGTACACAGAATAAGGAACAGACACAGGACGATAAGACACAAGATGATCAGGAAAAAGAAAGAATTGGTGCATTTGATTAATGTGACACAATTTCTTTCCTGCCAGGGAATGGGTGTAGTGGCAGGCCCGCCACTACGCCCAAAAGAAAACTTAAGAGGGAGATAGAAAATGGCGAAAAAACAGCAAGGTTTAAGAAAAGAAAAAACCATTAAAGAAAAAGAAGCCGACTTGCTCCGCACTACGGTAGCGAGTACAATTTTTATGATGATCATCATCATTTATGTCGGATGGAATGTGCAGGCATATGCTAGTATGCAGAATGCCAGAGATACAAATATTATGGATTTATTTTCCGGAGCAATCGAGGAAATGACAAAAGATCCGTTGTATTTCTTACCTATTAATTATCCATTTTATAAGACACTGTTAATTTCTTTATTTGCACCATTATTTTCATTATTAGGGTACACAATGAACAAACTGCGTGTACACCATGATGTAAATACCTTAAAGGGTTCATCCAAATGGGCAGATATTCCATCCTTAATGCACAAATTTGCAGAATGGGAGAAAAAGGGAAATAAAGAAGATTATCATCAGGCATATGGAAATATCATCTTATCCAAAAATGTGCAAATTTCTACCAATATTAAGAAACATTTCCATGCATTAAATGTGTTAGTTATTGGTGAAACCGGTGGTGGTAAATCTCGTTTTATCTTAAAGCCAAATTTATTGCAGATGAACTGTAACTTTGTAGTTACCGACCCGAAAGGCGCTATTTTACAGGAATGTGGAGAAGCCCTACGCCGTTTTGGTTATCATGTAAAAGTCTTCGATTTGATCAAAATGGGAGACTGTGATCTGTATAACCCTTTGAAATATTGTAAAAAAGAGTCTGATATTAAAAAAGTAGTACAAGCATTTATTAAGAATACGAATCTGGATAGTAATGGTTCCGGTAGTAAAGACCCTTTCTGGGATGATTCCATGAATGCATTCCTTTGTGCCTGTATCGGACTTTTAACTCAGAAACCGGAAGGCAGCGATGTACCTTATGCAAAGATCGATGATGTTATCGGTGGTAAAGACGCACCTCATTACGAAGCTTGTTTCGGTAACCTTTGTGAATTTACCCGTATGGCAAACCATGCATATAATCCACAGACCAGCCCGATTCAGTTGATTGAAGGAGCTTCCGCAGGTAATACCAAAAATAATACTGCAACCGGATCTGATTTAGCCGTAATCTTCGAGAATTTACGAATTTATGAATCTAAGAGACAGGATTGTAGTCCGGATGAAATTGTAAAACCCTACTGCTTAAAAGAGTGGGAAAACTTTAGAATTGCACCGGAAAAGACATCTACTACGATTCTGATGACAACTGCAGTAAGAATGGATGCATTTAATATCGAGCAGGTAAAGAACTTAACGAATACCGATACAATTGATTTGTATAATTTCCCGAAAGAGAAATCCGCATTATTCGTAATTACACCTACCACAGACTCTACCTATAACTTCCTGGTATCCTTCCTTTATACGCAGATGTTTGACATTTTGTATAATACCGGTACAGAATCTGCGGGTACAGAAACTTTGAAATTACCAAATGGTGAACTGGTGAAGTATTTTGACGCTACACAGGTAGAAGCCGGAGAACCTGCTGAATTTAAGGAAGCATTAAAATCTGCCACCTATGAAAGAGTAGAAGTTACCGGAAAACAGCAAGGCGAAAGAGAAGTCAAAGATAAAAATGGTAAGAAAAAGAAAGTCAAAGTTACTTTGGACGATGCTTACTATGATATCAAATTAGCAGATGGCACTTGGATTTCCAGACGTCCCACGGAAAGTGAAGCGAAGGAATATATTAACGCACTGAAAAATGTAAAAGTACATCGTGGTAATGGTAATGCAGTGCCATTTCATACCAGATTTTTGCTGGATGAGTTTGTAAATACTGCAGAAGTACCGGAATTCGACCAGAAGCTTTCCACCATGCGTTCTTATGAAATCAGTTGTACCGTTATTATTCAGTCTATCACACAGTTAAAGGAAAAGAGAGAAAAGACTTATGAGACCTTTGATGGTAACTGTCCTGAATTTGTATTCCTTGGTGGTGACGAGAATGCGAACAACGAATATGTAAGCAAAAAGCTTGGTAAACAGACCGTGCGTGGTTACAATAATTCGATTGGTAGTAAAAATAGTGTAACCTCTTCTATTAATGTAGAAGAAAGAGACCTGATGAAACCGGAAGAACTTGGACGTTTACCTTTCGATGAGCAGATTGTTATCCTTTCCCATGAAGATCCGATCAGAGATAAGAAATATGATTATCCTTCCCATAAGAATTACAAATACACATGGGATTATGCATGTGAATGTGGATTGGATAAGGTTTATCGATTTGATCGTAGTGAGTATAGTAAGGTTGCAACAGATTTCAAAGCTATCTGGATTCCACAGAAGGCAGTTGCTGTTCCCAATATTATGACTTTGACAGACGAGCTTTTTAAACTGCATATGTATACGCAGGATAATACAGAAGCGAAAAATGTTGCTGTTGAAGGCTATAAGAGACAGAGTTTTGAAGACAGTTCCAGTGCAGTGATCTGGGGCTAAATAAGTAAATAAGTAAGAGATAGATATTTCGTGATAGTAGGTTAGAGAATGATTTTTAAATGATTATTTAACTTAGGGTTATGAAAAGTCTATCTCTTTTTTTTGTATAAAAAAATCAAAAATCGCAAAAAATCAAGAATTTTTTTACATATATAAATAGCTAATAGATGCACAAAAAGAGGAATAGCATATGAAGAAAAAGGAAATTTATGGAACTATCTTAAAAAATGTGCAAATTATCAAGCAGGGGATTATGACGGAACTTGCAGATGAATTGCCATTTGGTATCACAAACACTGCCGCCGTATCGGAACTGGAATCTCTTGCCAATATCAACGGAATTGTTATGAAAGAGCTGCATAAACAGGGAGAAGCCTATTTACCGGTAGATGGAAAACCGCAGTTTGTAGCAATGGAAGTGAATGGAGAACGGTATATCAGCCATATTTCCAAAGTGGAAGAAGTGGATGTGCAGACAAAAGCAAAAGATATTCCGCCTGTCAGGGAAGAGGTCCTACCAAAAAGAGAGGAAACTCCGGTAGCACCTGTGCCTATGCCGATACCCGTACCAGCACCTGTAAAAGACAGCTCCCTAGCAGCAACAGAAAGCTATGATTTTGTACCATCAGTAGAGGAGACTGCACCTGTGGAGGAAACGATTTCAGAGGAAAATTCCATGCCAGTAGAAACACCGGTATCTGAGGAAAGTACAGAGGAAACTACTCCTATAGAAAACACCACACCTGTGGAGGAACCAGTGGATATGGATGAAACAGTTGCCATGCCGGAACAGAGTCCCGTAGAAGATGAAGTACAGAAAATTCCACAAATTCCTGCGCCTCAGATCATTGGAGAGATTACTTCCTTACCCAATATCAATTCCATGCAGAAAGCAGAAATCTTTACAGAAGAAAAAGAGAAATCTATCGATGAATTCGTATATGATATCCGCCGTATTATGGTCAGTCATATGGGTAGTGCACCGGAAGAGATGCAGTTCTTTATTGCTCCGTTAAAGATTTATAAATATAGCTGTACTGCTGCACCGATTGTAGTCAGTGTTTATTACAAAGGAAGATATTATAACTTCTCATCTTATGACAAGATTGAAGATGGCAGAAATATGGTCAGTGCAGAAATAAATGAATATTATTTCTTAATCCGTGGCTTCTTTGATGAAAAGGGACGTTTCTGCTCTACGATTCAGACCACAGGAATTTCTGCAAATCAGAATGACAGAATTAATGTAATCAGTTCGGATGCACATCATCCCACAGGACCTGCCGTTGGAAATGGACATTTGAAGTTCAGATTTAATGGAGACGATGGAGATGGCATCATTGAGGTATTCCCGAGAGAACCCGGAGAAGATGAGTATCTGTTAGTCATCCGATATGGTGAATTTTTGGATTATCCGATTATTTCGAAATCCCCTGGTGGAATTCAGAAGTATCGCTTAGTAAATGATGGAATGAACAGTGAACTGGTCTGTGTATGGAATGGGGATATCCTATCTGCGGAGATTGTTCCCGTATAAAAATAGAAAGGAAACACAAAGAATGGATTTGGGAAATAATGTAACACTGATAGGAGTCCTGAAAAAGAAAGAGAAGCATGCAAATAATCCGGATATTAAGCGTCCGGTATTAGAATTAGAAACCGTGTATTTTGAAAAAACCGGAGAGGTATGTCTGTGTACTGCAGACGTACTTCTTTCGGACATGTTACTTTCCAAAAATGTCGTTGGATTTAGTACCGGAGAGATTTTATTAGTCACGGGCACGATACATAACGATGCAAACGGATTATATGTAAATGCAAATACGATGCAGAGATTACTACCTGCGACAAAAAAGACAAGGACCCAGGCGATTGCAAGGTCAGAACTTTTACGATTACCGGCACCTATCAATATGACAATTTTAACAGGGGTATATATTGCAGAAGAGGAACAGGGTTATTTAAACCGAAAAAGATCTGCTTATCTGCGCGGGGACTTAAAAATCGAAGATAGTATTTTAACAGAGACCATACAGGGACAAATGGAGTCCGGAAAAGAATATATCTGTATGGGACAGATTGCAAAGAATAAAAATAAAGATACAGTCTTTTTGGTGTCTGATTATAGAGAGGTGAAAAACAATGGCTAATGTACAAGACGTACAGGCACAAATCTTTGAAGAAATCAATGATCCCAGTAATAAGATTATGCTGCAGGTACAGAAAAAACAGATTAACCGTGATGAATATTTAAATGAAATCGAAACCAGATGTAAAAAAGAAGGATTAAATGATGAAGAAGCAGAAGATATTGTATATCTGGTAGATAAATCTCTTTGGGGATTTGGTATTCTGGATGACTTAATTTCAGACCCTGATATTTCGGATATTCGACTGGTTTCCGAAAATTGTGTACGAATCAAGAGAAATGGTAAGCGTATGGATGCCGGAATTAAGTTTGCGTCCAAAGCAGAATATGAAAGATACATTGAGTTTATTACAAACCGTAACAATACGAACGTATCTATTCAGAATGCAGCACAGGTATTTACTGATAAGGATTCCAGCAAAACAGATATTTTAAGATTCTCTCTGGTATCTGATCTGTGTAATACGAATGGTCGTCCCACATTGTTAATCCGTAAGATTCCAAAGGTAAAGAAAACTTTTGAAACTCTGATTAAACAGGAATATTGTACGCCCGCGCAGGCAGAATATCTGAAAAAGAGATGGGCAGATGGTAATGGTATCTTAGTCTGTGGACCAAATGGATCCGGTAAAACGACATTAGTAAATGCCTTATTAGAGTCTACCCCAAAGGATAAGAGTGCAGATATTATTCAGGAATCCGAAGAGTTATTCTGCGATTCTCACCCTGAAATGATTTTCCGTAAGGTAATTCCCGCAAGAAATGGTAGTGCGATTGCATATAGCTTAAAAGACCTCGCAAGACTGGCACTGATGGAGTCCTTCGATATTATTGTCGTAGGTGAGATTAAAGGCGATGAAGCAGCAGAGTTATCTTATGCAACTTATACTGGATCTCAGGCGATGACGACAGTACATAGCAATTCTGCAGAAGAGGGGTATGAAAAGCTGATCGACTATGGTTTGGATGCACAGCCGAATCGTACCAGAGAACATTTTGCAAAGCAGTTAAAGGCTTTGAATACCGTAGTATTTGTAAAGAATTATAAAATCAAACAGATTTTGGAAGAAGACGGATTTGATAAGGTAAATGGTAATTATATCTTTAAGGAGGTGCAGGTATAATGTCAACAATTCTGGAATTATTTAAAACTGCGTTTATCCCTGCAGAATTTAACGCACTGGGTATTGTTACCTTAGTATTCCGTATTTTGACATTGATATCTTGTGCTGCACTTATCATATTTTTCGGGAAATATCTGATTCAGTACCGTGTATTCGAAGGCTTTTGGGCAAAACTGACCGGTAATATGCACGAGTATGACCGTATTAAGAGACAACAGTTAAAAAAAGATATTGCTGCAAGAGAAAACAGTTTCAGTAAAGAAAAGAAAAAGATGAGTTTTATCGGAAAGATTTACGCTTTGATCACGGCATCCGGTATCATCGAAACGGTTCCCGGGTTTTCCGAGTCAGCTTTTTTAGCAACCTTGGCTGCATTAGCACTGGTCATTTTTACCGTAGTATCTTTTTTCAGAAATGCCATCATTGGACTGGTATTTGCAGCAGTATTTCTACTGATCACATGGTATACATTGGACCTGATCGCATATAACCGAAAAATGAAACTGGAAAAACAGTTGTTACAGTTTACGAATGCCTGTGCATCTGCATCCTTACAGTATTCGAATATCATTGATATTTTTGGTGCGATCTATGACCAGTTTGAATCTCCGTTAAGAGAGGGACTGGAAGCATGTTATGTCGAAGCAAAGAGTGATAATGATAAAGAGGCTGCGATTAAGCATTTGCAGGAGAAATATAATTCTTCACAATTTAACTTTGTAATCGATAATTTACAATTATGTTCCTCGGTAACCGGTGATTATTATGCGGTTTCCAGAGATATTTCAGAAACAATTTCTATTTATAGCCAGTCGCATGAAAAGAAACGTACTTTGCTTCGAAATGCAAAGGTAAATATTTCCTTGATGTTTGTTGTCGCATTAGGTATTTTATACAGTTTGTCCATCTTTGTAGGTGGTATCTGGAATATTTTATTTAACACTACGGTTGGAAATATTGTAGGACTGGGACTTGTTGTTGTATTTTTCTATGGCATGAATCTAAAGACAGAAAAGTAAGGGGGAAGTAGACATGATAGGAATTTTATTAAAGATACTCACTTATCTGGTAATGCTTGGCATCTGTGTCTGCTTCTTCTTAATCATCAGCAAAATTGGAAAAAGTGCAGAGGGTGCTGGTAGAAAAGCAACCGAGAGTATTGATGATGTTTTTAAAAAGAGGGGTCTTATGGATAAATATAAGACCACTTTATCGAAGCAAGGCATTATGTATCGGGTAGGGAATTATGATATGAATCCTTCCTGGTATGTATGTGCGAGATTAGGAGTCGGAGTATTATTAGGACTTTTAATGTTTGCACTAACTGGGAATGGAATCTTATTCCTGCCAGGGATTGTTCTTGGTTTTATTGCAACAGGCATGTATTTCAAAGCACAAAATCAGTCAGACAACAAAGCAATGATGATGGATCTGTATAATACCTATGCAAACTTAAAGATTCAGATGTCTTCTGGAGTATATTTAACGGAATCTTTGGAGTATTCCCATAAGGTTGCACAAAATGACAGATACAGAGAAGCATTAGGAGAATTGATTTTAAATTTAAGTGATAAAACCATTTCCATGCAAAGATCTGTGGAAATTTTTAAAGATAGATTTGATTCGAGAGAAATCGATAAATTATGTGCACTGTTACACAACTGTGTAGTATATGGTATTTCAGATTCCTATGCAAACGATATCATGGGTGAGATTCAGGGTATTATTTTAGCATCTACACTGGAAAGTGAACATGACATTGAAAGCAAAGCAGGTATGGTAAACTTTATTTTCTTTGCACTAATTATCGCACTGGTAGGATATACCGTATTTACAAATTTCTCAGGATTGGATTTGTTCTTTTAAGAAAAAGAAAAAAAAGAAAAAAAGAAAAGGGAGTTTTTAAACTTCCTTTTTTGTTACGTTAAAAACTGAAAAAATTTGATTTTTTTAAAAATAATTTTCAAAAATTGAGAAAAATCAAAAAGTTTTTTACATAAATAAGGGAAAGATATGAACGCCAAAATGGTTCATTTTCATATTGTATTTTTTAAAACATAGGAAGAAAGGGGGAACCACCGGTGAACTTAGGCAGATTTGACAGAAAGAACCGAGAAGCCAATGAGGAAGCTGCAGATATTCAGAAAGAGGTAGTACATGGTGTTTTGAGCGTTGTAGAGGAAGGAGATACCGTAAGAGTAGATCTTTCCGGAAAGATTGATGCTTCAAACTATGAATCCATTCAGACAACCTGTATTGAACTGCTGGAGAAAGATACCGTGAACAGTTTTGTTTTTGATATGGATAAGGTGACTTATGTATCCAGCGCAGGTTTAAGAATGTTTTCCGCAATCAACCGTAAGTGTACAGAGTTAAGTAAGTCTTACCGTCTCACACAAATGAGTGAATCGTTGTTTAAGATGTTCCAGATGACTGGATATGCATCTGCTTTTACCATTGATGTAAAAGAGGAGTAAATCAGACTCATAAAGACAAAAGGAGAAAATAAGAATGAGTAAAATAAAGAACGCATTCGTAAATGCACAGACTAAGTTTATGTGTCGTATGGCAGGAGTACCTACTGAGCAGGGCGATCACCTGTTGGAGGTACTGGGTACTATTATCATCGCAGTCGTAATCCTGATCTTCTTCCGTAAGCAGGTTATCGACCTGTTCAATGGTGCAATTTCTAACACCACTAAGAGTGTGAATGATATGTTTGGCAATGTCTAAAATATCATAAAATATAGTATCCGCATTATCATAGGAACGAAAATCCTGTGGTAATGCGGGTATTATATATCAAAAGACAAAGGAGTTTTATCTTTTCATGAAATGTAAGATACCTTTTTTGAAACATCGAAAAATTTCATATGAAAAATATTGTAAGCATTATGCGTATGGAAATGTAATAGATTTAATGGGTAGTCTTATTGTCATGATGTTTTGTTTTGCTTTGATTTTTGCCATGATGTGTTATGGAAAATTAACAGAAATGAAACTTTCCATTGATGAGGTTTGTAAAACCTATCTTTATCAGATGGAACAAGAAGGATGTCTTACCGTAGAAAATCAGGCAGACATGATTGATGATCTGGTTGCTTTGGGAGTAAGAACAGATTCCATTAAATTTGATGGTACAACCAACCTTGGTACAAATCAGGCTGCATATGGAGATAAAATGAGATTGATTACCACAGTAAATTTTACAAACCCATTATATACAATGTTAGCCAGAGAAACCAAAGGAGATAATCCGATGCTATTTGTAGTAGAAAGAGGCATTTTATCACCGGAGGTAACCTATACAGTCGATATGACAGCTACTGCGAAATGGTAGGTGACTAACATGAAACACTGGCAAAAGAAAAAAGAGATTGCAATGGATACCGGAGATGGTATCAGTTATGCAATGTATTTTGTTGTTGTCATTATGGGTGTGTTTATATTCGCCTTTCGTATCTTCCATTTCGATTTATTAGTTTTGGAAGAGACTTTGGAAAATAGATTACATGTCATAGAAAGTGCGGTAATTACATCCAATCAGGGCAGCATTATTGACGGAAAACGAAATGATCCCTATGAACGTGAATTAAAACGTATGCATATCATTACAGAGAGTGTTCCGGGAAATAATGCATTAATGGTAGGTACCAAAGAATACAATCAGGTTTATGCATTGGGCGCAATGTATGAAGAGACTTTTAAAAAAGAGTTTTCTTTAAAAAATGATGCAACCCCGGCAGGCAGTAGTATTTTTACGAAATTATGTGGACCGGATGGAAAAATAATTTCCGGGGATGTCGTCACAATTTATGAACCTGTTTATGATATTACAGTAACCAGAGAAGATAACCCGGGTTATACAACAGAAACAGATAATAAATATGCAGATCAGAAATATAAATTCAATATTCATTATAATATTGTAAGCTGGATCCAATATGATTTGATTTTTAACAGTAGTAATGAATTTCAATCTGCGACAAAGAAATTGTTATCAACCACACCGAAATTATCAAATGGAGATGACTGTGAAGGCGCCACAATCGAAGCTACGGTAAATGTAAGTTTCAAAGGTGTAAGAAATTTATTTGCAGGCATTGACGGTGGTAATCCAAAAGTTACAGGAACAAAGGCAGACGGCACTGATTTTGGAGTTACTGATACTGGAGGAAAAGGAATGTTTGCAACGAAAGAGAACATGGATGCATCCAGAGTTACTTATGATGTCACGGTAAAACAATCAGTAGATATTGTACTTGCCGATAAAGATAGACGAAAAAAGTAAAAGAGAGGTTATGAACAAAATGGAAAAGAAGCCAAAGATTCAAAAGATAAAACAGCCGAAAAAGAAAATTAAAGCAAGTAGTTTAGCTTTTGTATTGTTATCTTTAGTGCTTACTATTGCACTATTTTTTGGATTGGTATTGTTACAGAATGTCTTATCTGAAAAGATTGTTTATCAATCCGTAGTAGTAGCAAAGGAAGACATTCCGGAAAATACGATACTGACAATGGAAAATGCGGATAAGTATTTAACCATGAAGAATCTGAATATTCTGGATATGACCAGTACGACATTAACAAGTGCGGATGATCTGCTGGGCAGAAAAGCAAGAGTTATGTTATCAAAGGGTGAATGTGTTACTTTAAAAGATTTCGAAGATGTAAATGCTTATACCAAAGATATTACAGATCCTGTTGAAGTATCTATTGAGATTGCCAGTGCAGCAAATGCAGATGGTGGTAAATTACGTACCGGAGATTTGATCAATATCACAATGATGTATACGAAGGACCAGTTAAATTATAGTGGAGCATCTTCAGGAGTAAGCACCAGTAAAGATATAGATGACAGTACCGGCAGAAACTGGTTTTCCGGATATGAATTAGAAGAGGATACCGATGTTACTCCTGCTGAGGGAGAGAACACTACGGATGTAGAAGATACAGATGTAGATACCCCCACTGAAACACCCGTACCGACTGCGACTCCTGCACCGATTACTCCAACGATTACCGATGTTACAGACAACCCTTACGAATATAAGATGAATGCTTACAATTATGACAGCTATTCGAAATATGTTATGGAAAATGTCTGTGTAAGTAAGGTATTGGATAGTAATGGAGCTGAGATTGCATCTACGGACAAAGAATCCACAGCAAGTGTACTTATCTTTACGATTTCTAAAGCGGATGAACCTATTTTAAATGAAGCATTGGTAAACTGTACAAATATGAGAATTTCCAAAGTATTGGAACATCCGATAGTAGTAGATGTAAATGGTAGTTCTACTGTACAGGAAGATGCAGCCCCCGCGCAGGGTGAAGAGACAGAAACAGAGGAGACAGCAGCAAATGAAACACTTAAATAAAGCAATTATCACACTTTCCGTTTGTGCTTTTCTTTTATGTGGTTGTGGAAAAGAGGAGGAGACAGTCGTAGAAACGATTGTCCCTACCCCTGAACCCGTACAGTCCACGATTGAGGTACAGATTGAACCGGATGTAACGATAGAAGAACATAAAGGCAATACCGATATTCATATTGAACAGGAAGAAACCATTCCTGCTGAGGCATATGAAACAGAAACGCCGAGTGCGGAGCAGACGATAGAAGAAAGATTGTTTGATATTACTACGGAAGATATCCGTGATATGAGCACTGAGGATTTCAAAACATATTTGCATGATGTTTATAAGTATCAGTCTGCTGAGTTTACTGAAGAAGACCTGGCATGGATTGGCGAAATGTCCGATGCTGATATTGCAGAAGCAAAACAGATTATGATCGATGAATTAAATAACGCAGAATAATATAGAAAATAGAGCAGATAAAAACGCATTTGCTCTATTTTTTTGTATTTTTACGGAATTTTTTTACATATATAAATAGATTATGTAAAATGCAGGAGATTATTTAAGGAGGACTATAAATTTATGAAAAAGAAGACATTAGCACTTGTAACTTTATGTGCCGTATTACTAACTGGATGTGGAACAAATTTTGATATTACTCCAGCCGATTTACAGGCTTATGCGGCAGAGAATGATTTTACTTATACTGATTTATCCGAATATTATGATTACAGCTATCTGGATGGCGTCTATCTTATGAAAGATAATGAGTCCGTCCATGTAGAGTTATGGGATTTTGATACTACGGAAAATGCATATGCATGGTTTAGCGAAAATATTGAGCATATGAAAGGACTTACTGGGAATTTTGGCGGCACCATTTCTAAGACAAGTGGAGATTATAATTTCAAAGTAACTTTACAGGATACCGTATATCATATTTTGTTTTCCGGAGATAAAGGTATCTATGCATTAGGATACGATAAAGCGACAATAGATGAAACACTGGCAGGATTAAATGTAATAGAGGAGTAGGAGGAAAATAAAATTATGGAACAGATAGGAAACAGAATTTCATTTGTAAAGAAATATACAAAAGCAGAAAAGATTGCGATTAATACGAAGATTGACCGAATTTTGAAAGAGTTATCCGATATGCAGCTTGGACCTTGTTCTTTTAAGCTTAGTGAGGAAATAACATGTATATATTGTCAAAACAGTTTTCATTATTCTTCTGATAAAACAATGGGACTCACTTTCAAATATAAAGATTATGATGAGAATGATAGCGAGTATAGGAATGGGCACTATGATACCTATTCTGCAAGGAGTTTGTTTATTACCGAATATGAAAGGAGACTCAGACAAGATTTATTAAATGCTAGAAAAGTCTTCGACCTTGATGAGAAATCCGTATTTGATATTACATATACCAGAGCAGATGGAATGGATACCATTTTAGCAGCAAAAAATGCTGGAGTCGATATTGATTTAACACCTTATTTGGAATTGCCGGATTTAACGGAAGATGAAATTGAAAGTTTTGTCAAAGTTGGATATGGATATGATATGTATTTAAAAGAGGGTATATCTGAAACGATAAAAAGTTGTATTTCTTATGCACTTACTAGCAATTATTATAATATGCATAATATGCAAAAACTCTATGATTGGATTGAAAAAAATCCTGAGAAATGTCTCCTGCCGGAAAATAGACATCCTGAGAGAACGGAGGATATGCAGGAAGAGGAAGAAAAGGAAATGTAAGTAAAAAAGATAGAGCAGATAAACCAATTTGCTCTATTTTTTATGCTATGATATAATAAAAAAGATAATTAACATAGTGAGGAATAACATTGTGAAAGTATTAGTGGAATCCGAATTATCTGAAAAACAAATAAAGGAATTAAAAGCTCTTAATATCAATGATTCCCTCTGTCCATTTGATGCAAAAGTAGAGTTAGATTATGGAACAAAAGTAATTTGTCTTCCTAGAAAATGTATCAATAAAGAATAGAGGTATATGCAAATGCAAGGAATAATAAGAACACAATTTTGTGAAGAATGTTTGTTTCCATTAATAAAACATATAAATATATCTGATCGCAACCGGAATATTTTAGAAGGGTATGCAAAAGGAAAAACTTTTACAGAATTAGGTATACTGCATGGGATTTCTTATGAAAGAGTACGTCAAATTGTTGTAGACTATATTATACATTGCCATTGGTTTATTAAAAGACTACCTGGTGATTTTCAAAAAGGAAAAATTTCGGATATAAATAGTTCGATTTTAAATAAAGCCAATATTATCATTTGTGATTGTGATTTTCTAGGTTTTATAATAGATAAATTGGATGGAAAAATCATAACCACAAAAAAATTAGGCAAAATGGTATGGGAGGATTGTACACAAGTGTGTGAAGATATAGAAGAAATACACGCAACAGAAAAAGTTGGTTCTTTTACTTCTAAAATGCTACATAATAGAGTAGATGATCAATGTATCAAATTTTTGGAAAAAAGTGAATTTACGGTATGGGTTTATTAAAAGGAGAAAACACATGAAAAACAAAGTGAACATAATGCCGAGAGAGGAATTGAAATTGGGGACTGGCATGAGAGATAAAGGAAAAGATAGTATGCTCGACTGTATTGCAGAAACCTTTGGAGCGAAACGCATCGGAGACGTATTAGATTTTAGTGAGTGCACAGATCCGGAAATCGAAAAGTTTTTTAAGGAGCAGGAAGCGAAACAGAAAGCATTGGATGCAGAACAAAACGAGAGAGAGTAGCATCAAAGAAAGTAGAGACTTTAAAAGGTCTCTATTTTTTTGCCCATAAATCTATCATATTGTAAAATTAAATATCGAAAAACCGCAAAAATCAAGAAGTTTTTTACATAAAACAATAACAGATAAAAAGCAGGTCCCTGGCAGGAAAAGAGAGGGGATAGAAAAGAGGTTATTGTTTTATGTCCGCAAACGCAAATTTACATAAAGCGAAGGATGCAAAAAATGATGAATTTTATACGCAGCTTACAGATGTTGCAAAAGAACTGATGCATTATAAGGCACATTTCAAAGACAAGATAGTTTTTTGTAATTGTGATGACCCAACATGGTCCGCATTTTGGAAATATTTCCACCTAAACTTTGCAGAGCTTGGTTTGAAAAAGCTGATTTCCACTCATTATGACAGAGAAGAAGCAACATATAAGATGGAATATACAGGTGGAGATGACAATGATATTGAAGTGGGCGTAAAGACACCACTGGAAGGCAACGGAGATTTCAGAAACAAAGAATGTCTGGACTTGCTGGATGAGTGCGATATTGTAGTTACAAATCCACCATTCAGCCTGTTTAGGGACTATGTTGCTGTACTTATGGAACATCAGAAAAAGTTTTTGATAATTGGAAATAAAAATGCGATTACATACAAAGAGTTCTTCCCATTATTAAAAGATGATGAAGTATGGATTGGCTGTACAAATGTAAAAGAATTTTTGCAGCCTGATGGCAGCATTAAGAAGTTTGGTAATATCGGTTGGTTCACAAATCTTGATGTCGCAAAACGTCACGAAAAGCTGATTTTATGGAAAAATTACACACCAGAGGAATATCCGAAGTATGATAATTATGATGCTATCAATGTAGATAAAGTAAGTGAGATTCCATGTGACTATGACAGAGTTATTGGTGTCCCGATTACGTTTTTGGATAAATATAATCCAGAACAGTTTGAGATTGTGGGATTAGGTATAGCAAATTTAGGATTAGAATGTGGGGTGAAACCTTATAAGCCGCATCATAAGAAATATAGAAAAGAGGTTCAGCATAAAGGACAGGTAGATGGTGATTTGTATATGGTTGATGAAAATGACCATCCTGTAGTTCCCTATGCAAGAATTTTGATTCGTAAGAAAGTAGGTGCATAAATGGAATTTTGGATAGAATATCAACGCGATATAGTGGTGGCAATTCTTACATTAGCTATATCCGGAGCAATTACTTTTCTTTACAAAAAAGGAAAAACAATAGTGGTTTTTCTTAAGAAGAAAACAAAGGAAGCAACGCGAAGAAAAGAATACGAAAAACAAATTGAAGAGGACAAAAATCGGAGATGGGTGGAAATAAATAATCGAATTGATACGGTAATCAATGATCTAAACAACTTCAAAAAACACTATAATTATAAAATACCAAATAGTAAAAAAAGAATTAAGTATTTTACAGAGTATTTGAATTTGTTGGATGAAGGACTAACTCCCGAACAAGAAAATAAATTACTCGATATAAAAGAAATGGTATTTCAATTATATAAAGAATTGCTTGTCAGTAATAATGTATCAAAGAAAGAGAAGAAAATCTATTCTGAATACTTAGAAAGAGAAAACAATTATGAAAATAACACCAATTCAGGTCACAATAGCTGACCTCACAAAGAATTACAAAGATGATGGGGATGGCGGTGTATTCGGCTATGATGACCGTCTTACAATTCGACCTGCCTATCAGCGTGAGTTCGTATACAAAGATAAGCAGAGAGATTTAGTTGTCGACAGTATCAGAAAAGACCGTCCTCTTAATGTTATGTACTGGTCTAAGACTGGCAATGATACATACGAAGTTCTTGATGGACAGCAGCGTACTATCTCGATTGCTCAGTATGTTAATAAGGATTTTCCTATCAAGGTTAATGGAAATGATAAGTTTTTCCAGAACCTTACTGATACGGAACGTGACCAGATTCTTAATTATGAAGTAACAGTTTACGTCTGCGAAGGAACAGAGGAAGAAAAGCTGGAATGGTTTAAGATTATCAATATTGCAGGCGAAACTCTTACACCACAGGAACTTCTCAATGCTACATATGCAGGCACATGGCTTGCTGATGCGAAGAATTACTTTTCAAAGCGTAACTGTGTTGCAGGAGCAATGGGTGATGGCTATATCAAGGGCAATCCTATCAGACAGGATTATCTTGAAAAGGTACTTGGATGGATTGCTGACAGGGATAATCTGAAATCAGGACAGATGTATATGGCAATTCATCAGCATGACGCTGATGCAAATGATTTGTGGCTTTATTATCAGAGCGTTATTAACTGGGCAAAGATGATGTTCCCTGTAAAACGTAAAGGTATTACTGATTCACAGGACTGGGGTATTCTCTATAATAAGTATCATAACAAGCAGTATAACAGTAATATACTTGAAGCTGATATTCAGAAGCTGCTTATGGATGATGATGTGACGAAAAATGCCGGTATTATCCCGTATGTGCTTTCTGACAGAACAAAGCATGATGAGAAATATTTGTCTATCAGAGCATTTTCTGATGCCATGAAACGCAGAGTATATGAGAAACAGGGGCACAAATGTCCGTTCTGTGTAAAGAATGGCATTGATACCGAATACGCTTACGAGGAAATGCAGGGAGATCATATTATTCCTTGGTCACAGGGCGGTAGGACAGTAGAGGAGAATCTGCAGATGTTGTGCCAGAAATGTAATAACGATAAGAGTAACCAGTAAGATTTAAGAAAAAAGACAGTCATTTTTCCGCTAATTAGAATGTGACTGTCTTTTAATTTTTACTATCAAGTGCTTAACTTAATGACATTGCTTTAAACAGTCTCTCTTTTTTTTTATGTGTGGATATTGTATATTGTAAAAATAAATATCGAAAATACGCAGAAATAAGGAATTTTTTGACATAAAAAAATAACAAGAAAAGAAATGAAAGGAAATTTAAAATAATGATTGGAAAGATAAAAAATATAATTGCGTATATAAAAACTAATATACATTATATTATTTTTGCAATATTGGTTGTAGCTTTATTTGTGGCTTGGATTTTGTTCCTTTAAGCTTATTAAACAAATAACATGTGTATATTGTAAAGAGAGTATCAGACATGGTTATAACATAATAGAGGACATGCCCACGCAGGAGGAAAGTTTCAATTTCTGTTAGGGGAGCCTTTTACAGATAATTATGAGTTATTATTTATGATGACAGAATCAAGATGTAAGGAAATAAAAATATAATTTATAGGGGATTCCTTTACAAACCATCACTCTTCATGCTATATATAAATCAAAAAGAGAGGTATTACAAAATGGATATGAATTATAGAATTGTAATCGAATTTAAAGATTTTTCTGATGAGGTAAAACATGTCGCAACAATACTTTCTGATTATGCTTTATCCAGAAAACTTATAGTAAAATTAAAAGATACAAAAATGGAAATCGAAGGAACTGGGTTACCAAGTGATTTTTCCTATGTAGGAAATATTATTACCAGTTTAAAAAAACAACCTCTTTTTTATAAAAACGCTAAAAAGTGGATATTTTATGATATGGATAATAATGCAGAAGATTTGTTAGAAAGATATCATTTGAGGTGAGAATATGGTTTTAGGACCTAGAAAATATCAAAAATCCATTGAATTTGATTTGGATACCAATGGGTTGAGAGAGTACTATGCTAGTTACACACAAGCGTATGATGATATAGGCAGATTTATGCGACGACATGGATTTGAACATAGACAAGGCTCTGTATATAATTCCATGCAGAAAATTTTAGAGACAGATATTATTGATTTGGTGGAAGATTTAAGAAATACTTTTCCCTGGGCAGAAACCTGTATCAAAGCATTGGATGTAACAAATGTAAGTAGACAACATAGTTTATTAAGCTATTTACATGAACCAGATTTATCAGAAGTTATACAGCAAACTTATGAACCTAATCAAACTTATGAATATGTAGATTAATAAAATAAAGAGTTGGATGAATACTCCGACTCTTTTATTATACAAAAAAATTAATTTTATACAAAAATCAAAAATAATTTGACATAATATTATGAAAATATGTAAATTTTAACGAGGAAAATATATTATGATAAATAGTTTATATGAATCTTATAAAAGATGGTCCAAAACAGGAGGAGTCTATTTAATTTCAGACCCACATTTTGAAGATAGTGATACAAAACTTATGAATCCTAATTGGATAGCACCGGAAGACTATTTGGAGCGGATAAATCAAATAATTCATAAACCAGATACTTTAATTTGTCTGGGAGATTGTGGCGATTTAACTTATTTTCAACGTATGAAAGCAGGTTATAAAATTCTGATTAAAGGTAATCATGACGATAAAGGTGATTATTTTTATAAAAGAGCAACTAAGAAGGAAATTTATGATGCAGATGAAATCACAAGAGCTGAATTGATGAAAAAAGTAAAAGAGGAAAATCCTAATCATCTTATTACTATCTGGGAAAGTCATGAATTCCATGCTCCGTTTCATAGATGGAATGTGAAAATTGATAATAACCTGTTTGATGAGGTATATAGTGGACCTTTATTTATCGGAGAAAAGCTTTTGTTATCTCATGAGCCGGTAAATGGATTACTATTTTGCTTAAATATTCATGGTCATTGTCATAATTATCATTATGATTATATAGATCATCAGGGTGGTAGACACTTAAATATTGCAGCGGATGTCGTTGGATACCAGCCTGTGGAATTAGGAAAGCTGATTAAATGTGGTGCGATTTCAGGATTGCCAACGATTCATAGATTAACAATTGACTATGCAAAGGAAAATCCAATTCATAATAGTATGAACGATAAACCTAATCGCTGATTTTCTCATCTGCCAGGGGATGGGGTTTGGGGTATCCCCAAGTGAAAGAGACTGTTTTATAGTCTCTTTTTTTATTACCTCAAAAAAATAAAAATTTTTTCAACTTTTTATCACTTTTGGCGGTTTTTTTATACATAAACATATAGACAAAAGAAAACACATAAAAATCATGCCAAATATAAAAAGGAGAGAACTAAATGATTAACACAAAAGCATTTAAAACTCGTAGTGAAATCATCGAAAAGAAGCTGCCACGTATCAATGGGAATAATCAGTATAAGGGTAAGACCATTGTAGCACTGGATATCGGATATTCCGGAGTAAAGGGAGCAAGCCCGAACAGAGTGTTTACCTTCCCCAGCTATGCAAAGAAGACACCCAAGGATCTGGATGTAGTAGGTAAGGTAAGACCCAGTGATATTCAGCTTCGAAATGACAAGACCGGTGAATGCTGGTTAGTAGGACAGGCTGCTGAAACTATGATGGACCAGGTAGATATTGAATCTACGACAGATGCTTCCCTGTATACCAGATATCGTTATGATAGTGAGGTATTTAAGGTATTAGCGATGACCGGCATGGCACTGGGACTCTGGGGTACCGGTAGTGGAAATGATATTTATCTGCAGACTGGATTACCTGCAACCTATAAGGACCGTGATGAGGGTAAGATTGTATCTGCTCTTTGCGGAGATTATGCCGTATCTATTAAGGTAGGTAGTGGCGATTGGGTACCGTTCCAGTTTACTCTGGATGAAAATCATATCGATGTAATGGAACAGCCACAGGGTACGCTTTGTGCAACTGCATACGATAATGGTGTCGTATCTCAGATGGGCAAGGACATCTTGCGCAGTAATTCCATCATTTTGGATATCGGATTTGGTACCGAAGATATTTTCTCTATCCGTAGTGGATATAAGAATGCACATCAGACGTATTCCGATACCGGTATGAGAGCAGTATTCGAAGCTGTGATTAAGCAGTTGCAGGCAGACCATAAGAATTATGCTCTGGAAACTAAGATTTTTGAGTTGCAGAGATATATGGAAAATGGTGAAGTACCGTATTTTGATGCAGACGAATTCCAGATGCATAACCTGCCTTTTGCAGATATTTTGGAAGAGAAGAATAGAGAAATCTGTGATAAGTCTATCCGTAGACTGATGCAGGATTATGGAAACCTGGTAGGCTATAACTATCTGATCGTAACAGGTGGTACTGGTGAGAGCCGTTTCGAGCAGATTAAGGAGATGCTTTCCGGACTACCCACATTGCAGGTATTGCCTGGTAACTTAAATACGCAGGATCTGGCATTTAGTTATTCCAATGTTATGGGATACTACATGTTAAGACACGCAAAGCTTGCTGCGGAAGTACGTAAGTTAGGTATGACACAGTAGGAGGTAGCTTATGCGTGGGAGTATCATACTATCCGGCAGACGAGATCCAGATTTAATTTCTCTATATCGTACTGTTGGCACACAAGAGTTTTCAAGAATCATTAAGGACGCCCTGCGCATGGCGATACGTGGGGGCTATGTCCCCCGCACAAAAATACCGGAAGGGGCTACTCTGCATAGAGACCCAAAACCGGTCAATGTAAAGGTGGATTTAGTAATCACGGCTGAAGGTGACGAGGACGTTCGTGTATTTTTAAGTCATGCAAGAAAACGAGAGTTAGGCTTTTTAGTAAAACAGGCAGTACGATTCTATATTGGTCCGGCATTAACGATGCAGGCATTTTTGGATGAAGAATGTCAAGCTGCATTACAGAAAATGGCAGTACCCGTACAGGTATTTTCATTAGGACAGACGGTAACCGTAACGAAGACAGTACATACCAAGAATGTTGTAAAAAAGGATACAACAAAGACAAAAGAAACTAAAGTTATTCCTGCTACCCCTGTAAATACAGAGAATATTGCTCCACCCAGCTTTAACTTACCGAATCCTACTTTTGATGACACCGCAAACCTAGCCCCCCAGACAGAGACAAATGCAGGTGGAACAAACGAAGAGGATGATATGTTAGCCATGCTGGAAGGTCTCCTGGGATAAAAATGACAGGAGTAAGACCAATGGAGAAAAAAACTTTAAACTTAGGTTATGTAGAAAATGAAGAGATGGAAGACACATCTCCCAGAGAAGTAAATGCAAAAGCAAAGGAACTGTTAAATCTGTGCAAGGAAGCGGATGTACCTGTTTTTATCGCATATTATCTTGCGGAGAAAGGTTACAAATATAAGGCTTTGTTACCGGAAGAGGTTATGGACCCGAAAAAGAATCTAACCTCAGAATATGGTAAGTTTGCAGCTTTTCTTCGTGTGGTAATGGATTTTAATAAGGCAGATTATTTGCCACAGATACGTTAAATTTTAAATCCGGAGAGGTGAAAATAACCACTTTTCCGGATTTTTTTTACATATATAAATAAGAAAACATTATGAAGTTTTGGAGAAAATGCAAATGACAAACTACGATAAAATCCGAAATATGAAACCCATCGATTTAGCAATTTATCTAGTTGAGATGAGAGAAAAAGCTATCGATGATTATGAAGAAAATGGAAGATACCCAGATGGTATCGTAGAGACATTGCATATGTTAAATGAGGAAATCACTGAAAACAACGAGGAGATGGAAAGATTATGACAAACGAAAGATTTGAGGAATTAGTACATAACTTTCTTGCTTATGAACCAGATGAAGATACTCCAAATATTTATACTGGCGCTTTGAAAGTAATGGCAGTGGAAAATTTATTGATGCGGACTGGAAAAGAGAAAAAATTAGAGAAAACATTTCCACATGATGAGGAGAGAGTAGATGATTAACTTTATTTGCGGAAGAAGTGGATCTGGAAAAGATACCATAACAAATATGCTACTAAATAAGCATCCGGAATTAGTACCTGTTGTAGGTTATACAACAAGACCCATGAGACCGGGAGAAATCGATGGTAAAGAATATCATTTTTGCAAAACAGAGGATTTAAACTGGTTCCGTGACACAGATAATCTTGTAGAAGAACGTGTTTATCATACTGCTGAGGGAGATTGGTATTATTTTACAGTAGATAATGGATTCTTTGATTTATCTCATAATAATTATTTGGTTACAGGCAGCTTGGAAATGTATGATTCTTATGTTGAATATTTTGGGGAAGAAAATATAAAAATGATTTATTTGGAAGTCCCCGAAAAAGAACTACTGGAACGTACCATCGAAAGAGAGAATACAAAAGCAAATCCGAACTATGCAGAAGTATGTCGAAGATTTTATGCAGATAGTAAAGATTTCTCTGAAGACAATTTAATAACACATGGTATTTATAAAAATAATCGGATTTTAAATGTCGGGGATCAGGAAAAAATACTAACACAAATAGAAGAAAAAATGGGACTTATAAAAAATAAGGAAAAGAGTTCCCTGACAGACAAAAAACAAAGGGATGTCTGTGAAGCAAGTAAGATTTGTGCATTCTGGGCAGAGGAATTTAACAGAACAAAAGAAATGACAAAAGAAATATTAGAGGAGATGGAAATAGATCGATGAATGTAACGATTACAGGAAATTTAGGAGCTGGGAAAACCAGTGTATGTAATGAATTAAAAAAAATGGGATATGATGTGATATCCGGTGGAGATATTTATCGGACCTATGCACAGGAGCACGGCATCACCATTGTGGAACTAAATGAGATGGCAAAAACAGACCGCAGTGTAGATATACAGATCGATGAGCGTACAAAGAAACTCGGCACAGAAGTGGATCATACCATTTTTGATAGCAGAATGGCATGGCATTTTGTACCGGACGCTTTACATATCTTTTTGGAAGTAGATCCTAAGACTGCCGCCGCAAGAGTTGCTATTGATAAAGCAAGAAGTGGAGAACAGACTTATTCCAATTTAGATAGAGAAATGGAAGAATTACAGAAACGTGCCAATTTGGAAAGAGAGCGTTTCATGGAAATGTATGGTATAGACTATTTTGATCAGTCTCATTATGACATTATTATCAATACAACACATTCTAGTCCAAGGTCTGTGGCAAAAGAAATTGATCAATCTGTAAAACGAATTGAACATGCGAGACTTTGTGTACAGCAGGATTTGGAGGAAATGGAGCGTTAATCAAAATGAATAATATTTTTGTAGAAAATAGAACAAATTTAAAAATTGGTGACGTTGTTTCTTTTTATAATTCTGGTGTCGGTGGATTTTTATTTGGAATTATTGTGGCTTCTAATCCTAATACAGAAAAGCTTTATAGTCCTGATTCAAAAATAGAAATATGGCGTCCAAAATCTAATTATGAAATGGGAGCTGTAATAAATGTAGTCCCTATATCTATGTTAAATGATGTGGCGTTTTATAGGAGAGATGATTTGTTGAAACTTATAGAAGCAGCAGATAATCAAGGAATTCCTTATACGTTTATTATAGAAAAAGAGGATTTAGAAAAATGACAAAAAAAGAAAAGAGTAAAATAATTTGTAAAGAAATCAATAAAGCCTTTGATTTAGATCAGACTAGCTTAGTTTCCTGTGTATGGAATGCTTTAAAAGAAATAGAGGAAAAAGAAAAACGAGACCCCGAAGTTCGAAGTATAAAAACATTAACAGATAGAAAAGAATTTGTATTTGATTTTTTGTCTTTGATCGGAGGTACTTTTACTTATATAGCGAAAGATAATGGAGATTTTTATATCTATGACCAATCCGGTCAAAACTTCACATTAAAAATCATAGATGAAAATAAAATTTTCATTGATGATTATTCTATATTTTTAAATGACTCTGATTGTTTAAAAACTTTAAAAGATGCACTTTCACAAAAGAGTTTAAGACTTGTCATTGTCAAACACTTTGAGGAAAAATGGGGCTTAAATGAAAAGGAAATAGAGGAAGATTTTGAAAGATAATTCAAGAAAGGAGAAAGCTATGATTACAAAATTAGCAAAATGGATCTTAGGCTTTTGTGGATGTCATGGTAGCAGCGACTGTCATAATGGATATGAGAGATAGGATATAAGCCATGCCACTCGGGGGAAAAGCAATGCAAAGGACACTTGAGGCGAATAAGCGAAAAGGTGCCCTTAGTGAAGTAAATAAGCAATATTTTCTTAAAAGTGAGAAAGCTTTTGAGCAAATTGTATTTACAACATCCCACAAATGTGAAAAAATAGAAAATGAAAGTCGCACTATCCCCGATCTACGTTCCACTTCGGTCGTTGCAGATCTAACATCCACAGGATGTTATGCAACTTTCAGATTCGTGGGTCTAGCGACTGTAATGTAAATTTTATTTTCAATATTTTTTGAAAATAAAACATCTCCGGATATTTAGATCCGGAGATGTTTAACTACAAACAAGTGATGCATTAGCAAGAGCAAAGTTTAACGGAAGAGGTAATGTATGAGTGCTTATGGACATTATGATTTTATAACAAATATTGAACTTGGAAAACTTATGTTTCATATTTTTAATGAAGATAATACAAATAGTTGTTTTAACTATGGCGATCAATTAGATACATTAGACTTTATCGATGCTTATATGAAATCCGATGTGCGAAAAAAAATGGATGAAGGGGATTATATCGCGCTTGATTATGGCAGCAAACAAGTATATAACCGCATCGATAAAACGAATTGTAAACCCAAGACAATGACTTATGATTTGGATATCTTACATTGGATGGCAGAAGTATATTGTACCTTGCAGTGGACGTATTGCATCTATTCCAAAGATATTGACAGTATTCTGCCTGCTAGGGACTTATATGCAAGATATGAAGCAATGAAAGATTTGCCTATGGAAGATTGCTGCAAACAGCTATATGAAACTGTATTAGCAGATAAAGATTTACCAAATACACCACCTTATAAAGGAATAGAAATCGAGGAGGTCGAATATGACAACTAAAATAAACAGCTTTACAGGGGAGTATTATTTTTTGAGTAATTTCTATGAAACCCCTGTTACTTATAATGGAATTACATTTCTGAATAATGAAGCTGCATTTCAAGCTCAGAAATGCAAGTCCAGCGCAGAGAGAGAAATGTTTGCTGATTTGAATGCATCTGAAGCAAAAAAACTGGGTAGAAAAGTCCCTTTACGTGCTGATTGGGAAGATGTAAAAATTGGCATTATGAAAGAAATTGTGCAGGCTAAATTTGAGCAACATCCGGAATTAGCTGAGAAATTATTGCAAACAGATACCGCATATTTGGAAGAGGGAAATACCTGGGGAGACCGTGTGTGGGGTACCGTAGATGGGAAAGGTGCCAATAATCTTGGTAGAATCCTGATGCAAGTTCGTGAAATATTAAGAGAAAGACAGATAAGTATGGAGAAGTAATGCGAGTTATATTTTTAGATATAGATGGTGAGCTTACTTATGCGGGTTATAGTAATGAAGAGACTCATAATATAGATTCTGAAAAAGTGGCATTATTAAAAGAAATTGTAGACGCTACGGATGCTAAAATTGTGCTTTCATCATCATGGAAATACGGATATGACAAAATAACCGGAGAAAAAAGAAGTTTTTATCGGACTTTGGAAAACATATTATCTGCTATGGGGCTATCTATATATGATATTACAGAGGACATCCCTGGAATAATGAAAAAAGAAAAAGAACATCCCTGGCAGGAGGATAAACCAATATCGTTAGGTGAATATGAGAAAATCCATTTTCAGTATGGAACTGGTAGAGCCGCTGAAGTAAAAAAATGGATAGATAACCATACAGTAGAGAGCCTTGTAATTTTGGACGATGAAGATCATGGCTGGGAAGATTATGGATTGGCAGATTATTGGATTCAACCAAGCTGGTATGATGAAAATGGCGGATTACATAGAGAACATGTAACAAAAGCGATTCAGATATTGAAAACAAACCAGTTAATAGCTAAAGAGGAGGATATAGAGAGGGAATGACATTTACAAATTCCTGCGATGGATATTATAAGGATAGCTTAGACGTTCGTTTTACAAAAATGTGTGATAATAACTGTCCTTTTTGTATAGAAAAAGGTGGAATTACTGGAAAGTCCACGAATGTACCTGCGATGATAGAAGCTACGAAAGCATCTGGAAAATCAACCGTATTAATCCTTGGTGGAGAACCTTTTCTTTTGCTTCCGGAACTCAAAAAATATATCGAAGGTATTTATTTATTCGTGAAAGAAATCTATATTACGACTTCCTTACCAATTACCATACAGGAAAATATAGATTTGTTTTGCGAGATAGCAGATATGGTAACCGGCATCAATATTTCTTTTCAACACTATGATGATGCAAAAAATAACGAAATCATGCACGCCAGCAGACCTTATAAACGGACAGAAACTTTGAAAAAACTCTGTGATATGGGTTATGCAGATAAATTTCGAGTATCTATCAATCTGGTGAAAGGCAGTATTGATACCGTAGAGAAAATCGAAAGTTTTCTTTGGACGATGGAAAATCTTGGTGTAAAACATGTAAAAATCAATGAATTACAACATGCAAATGATCTCTATATCTCTTTTGAGAAAGCATATGGTATCGAATTACCATCCCCATTTTCACATGGATGTCAGGGCGCGATTTCTCTGCCAGGGCATGACCTTCGCATTACTTTAAAAAGAGCTTGTTTTTGTGTAAATGATGGATTAAAAGCTACGTTACCTGATTTATGCAAAGCTATTATAAAACAGACTACTAAAAAATATTGTGGATCTCAAATCGTATTATATGAAGATGGTACTTTATCCGATGGCTGGAAAAAAGAAAAATTAGGGGCGTAAAAATGCCAAAAATAATAGTCTGGATAATCGTTGAAAACCATATCACTCAGCATATATTTATGTTGGGTGATATTTTTTTATAAAAATATGCAAAATTAGCGGTTTTTTTATACATATATATTTAAGAGGAGACATTACCTATGAAAAAAGAAATGATAACAACAGCTATTTTTATCGTTATTCTTTTTATAGCAAACTTAGTTGCTGTATACGAAGTTTATTATAAAATTCCTGAGTTATTAACAAATGTACAACAAATGTTAGGAGGATAATATGAAATATTTGGTTTACTTTAATGCAGATGGACAGCCCGGAAGGGCATTTGTTACTTTGGAAAATGTAGATGCTTTCACAGAAAAAGGTGTTTGTTTTATTGAAGAACAGATTAAAAAGAAACAGTATTGTGAAAGTGTGATTCTACTTAATATGATTCCATTACGGGGATAATCTTAAAATAGGAGAGAAGTATGATAACAATTCTGGTTGTAATAGTGGCACTTATTCTTTTTGTATTATTTACATGTTTTGTATTCGCTGGCATCGCTAATGACGAACCAACATTAGCTTTTGTCGGAATTATTTTGGCTGTTGTATTATGTTTTGGAATGGGGGCATATATTTCCTCCGATACGCCAACAGAACCGGAAGTTACAAAAACGGTAGAAACAGAAACTACAAACGTAGAAACTGATAAAGCTGTGGAGGAACTAAAAGATTCTTTTAAGGGAGAAGATTCCGTAGAAGGTGAGAAAAGTTCAGAAACATCCGAAGAAACAGAAGGAGACAACCTGTTAAGAACTATAATAAGTTCAGAAGCCTCCGAAGAAACAGAAGGAGACAATCTGTTAAGAACTATAGTCGTTATGCTTGTTTTATTTAGTCCGTTACTTCTTTTTATGGTATCAGACCTAATAGAAAATATCATTAGTTTCATTCTCGATCTTATTAAAATTTGTTTTTCAAAAAAAAATAAAAAAACCACAACTGAAGAATTTGTGAGAGAAACAAATGAAAATTCAGAAGATAATCCTTTTATCAAAAAGATTCCTACGCCAAAACAGAAAAAAGGAATCAATATTGATAAATTAGCAGAAAAGGATTCTAAAATCGCTTATATTGTTTGGGCTGTAAAGTTTTTAAATGATCAGGGAAAAGAAAGCTATACGAGGAAACTGGAAAGTTATTATATCCCTGAAATTATGCAGGCGTATGAACAGTATCAGAAAGTAAAAAATTTTCATGTAAAAGAAATGACGGCAGAAGCAAAAAAGCATTATGAAAAAATTGTAGATTTATCCTATAAAGTTGCCAATGTAGAAGTAAAAAAGGCAGCAGGAGAAATCGTTATGGATATGGATTGTAATGCTGATGTTTGTGAAGACATCTATAAGAGAGATGGATATTCCTCCATGCAGGAAGAAATTGTGCAGGAATCTCATACTGCGGAAAAGAAAAAAGAACAGACATTGCATGCAAAAGCGATTAGCAAAGACACTTATGTCTTTTGGACAAGCGGAACTGAAATGCACCAATAATGATAAAAAGGTGGTGACTTTAAAATATGATTGTATAAGAAAATGAGATATAAATACAAGGTATAGTTTATAAAGCAAGATAATATCTAAATCTTGCAGTTGCACTCCCTGCGGAGTGCATGAATTGAAATTTTAATTGGGGCATTGGTTGTGTTGGTTGACCTTTTACTCGGGGATCCTATTGATTGGTGGTTTGTGATACTTACATTTTTGTGCGCTTTTGTATATCACATAATTTCCAATGAAATTTACCAAGACTGATCATTAACATCTTTCGATTCTATTTTTATAACAAATAGCTTTGATTATTTTGACAAGCGAAAAGTAGGGGATAGAGGTGCTAATTAAATATGATTGCATAAAGAAATGATGTATAGCAAGATAAGGTCTAAATCTTACAGTTGCGCTCCGCTCGGAGTGCATGAATTGAAATAATTAAGGAAGAGGAAACGGAAGCGTGAATAATACAATAAAAACTTTTATAAAAGATATTTTATTTTTCTGTCTTATCATTTTCACCTGTTATTTTGTGACACAGCATATTGCACAGCGGGTAGTCGTTGAGGGAGCATCCATGAATCCCACTTTTACCGATGGCAGTGATTTGATCATGAGCAGAATCAGTTATATCGAAGACGATCCCCAAAGAGGAGATATTATTGTATTTCCTTATAATCATTCTCATGTATATTTCATTAAACGTATCATTGGTTTACCGGGAGAAACCATTCAGATCAAAGATGGTGCAGTATATATCAATGGAAAATTATTAGAAGAAGATTACATTTTAGAACCTATTTTGGAGGGATATGAGGGGAGGGCTACCGATCCTTTGCTGCTAGGGACAGATGAATATTTTGTAATGGGAGATAACCGAAATAATTCTTTAGACAGTCGCTTTGATGAAGTAGGTAATCTGAAAAAAGAGGATTTAATCGGAAAAGTAGTATTCCGAGTAACACCATTTAATGCATTCGGAAAAATAGGTGAGTAAGAAACAAAAAAGGAGACTTGAAAAAAGGCTCTTTTTTTATAAAAAAATTCAAAAAATACCTTTGTTTTACGGTTTTTTTCTACATATAACAATAAGAAAATAAAAATCTAATAATAGGAGAAGTAGATGAATCCAGTAAAAAGACTTATTCAATTTGGGAAAAAACTATTACCAAGAATTGGCATATTAACACTAGCTGTCATATTAAGTAAAGGAAAGATTCAATTTGTAAATGTAGAATGTCTGGTTACCGTAGCCATAGTAATGGGTATTACAGATATTGTGATCGATGTGATACAGAATATCCTATTACGGAATATCACAGCAATAAAATTGTTATTGGCTTTTGCGATTACCATATTTTCTGGATTTATTGAGTTAGGCGTAGCAGTAAATATAGTAATTGGTTTTGTAATAAATGGAGTATTACCTTTTATTTTATTGGGTTTTGCCGTAAGTAATATCTGGTATCAGGTAGGAATCACAAAAGTCACACCGGAAGAAATGTCATTAAAGGAGGATAATAAGAATGAATAAATATAGTAAGAAGAAAAATATTTGGAATACGACCTATGATTTACAGCCTGGGCCCATTTCTGTTGTACTTAGCGCTGTGGTACTTGCCGTTTTTTACGCAATTGGTGCTGTTGTATATCATATATCTAAGTTTTCCATATTAAACTGGCTGTTTGAAGAAGGATATATGGGTTTTCTCGATAACATACTAACAGGATTTATTTTAGTAGTATGTACAATAATAATCATCCTTTCCTTTTGGTGCATCATAATTGAACCGATTTTAAAACAGTTTGCAATTGCAAGATATTGTAGATTACCCTTAACAGAAGAAGAAATCAAGCTTGGTATAGAGACAGGTGATTTTTCTTCACTATCTACATATTTTGCATACCTGAATAGGCGAATGAGCTATGGTATTTGTGATTGCCTAAATTTTACAAATGCCGAAATTAAGCTTGCGGTAAATAATGGCATCAGCGTATTCAAGCCGAGGGATGATGAATATTTTGAGTTACCGGAATGCATTTATACGACATTAGAGGATAAGCTTGATAAAGATCATATTGGACGTATTGAAGATATAAATGACGATATGTTTTTATTATGCAATAGTGTAGCAAAAATAATTGAAGTTCCTATAACAACAAGTAACTGGGGACTGTATGGCAAAGCATATAAAGAGAAAGCAGATGTTTATTTTAAGGAGGATTAACCATGAAATATTTAGTTTGTCCAAATTGTGGAAATACAGAAACAGTAGAAAATCTTTTCCCGGGTATTTTTACTTTGGGTACTGCATTTGAAACGACAAATCGAGAGACAGTTGGTTTGTATGGCTGTCCGAAATGTAATACGGTGCAGTTTTGTTCTGACCCGGATTATATTCAGTATCGAAAGATGCAATATAAAGAAACGAGGAAATAATATGCTGACATTACCGATTAAGGGAAAATGGTTTGATATGATTGTAGCAAAAGAGAAAAAGGAAGAATACCGTGATATCAAGCCATATTATACGAAAAGATTCGAGACCATAGGGTTGTTAGATCAGGATGGAAATCCAACAGATAAAGCGTGTCCGATTATTTTAAAAAATGGATATGCGAAAGATGCAAGGACGGCACAGGTTACTGTTAATCTGCGGATTGGAACAGGAAATACAGACTGGGGTGCCGCAGCAGGAGTAAATTATTATATCCTTGATATTGATCGGATAGGAGAGTAATTTATGACAAGAACGGAAATGTTAGAATTACATGATAAGATTAAGGAAAATAAATTCAGAGAAAATCCGGTTTTAAATGCAAAATATGCGAAGGGTTATTACGAACAGATGCAACAACTGGCGAGGGCTTTTTGGGAACAAGTAAAAGATGCTAAAAAGACGGATCCGAATAGCCCTTTGGGAAAAATATCATGGAACTTTATTCATGATTTTTAAACCGCAAATTTACGGGTAAGAAATTTTGCAGACAGTATTGAAGAAGATGATTATGCATTTTATCAGCAGTATGATTTTTTAAAACATGTAACAAAAGAATATGATCAGTCGAAATTGCTTGAAACTTTTTCTGAATTAGACATTTATCTGATGGAGATACATTATTATCTCGAAACGGGTTTCATGCAAAAATGTTCGTATTGGTATCGTAAAGCATTCGTAGAGTTTTCCTATGATGTAAAAGCGAAAGAGTATATTCCCTGGCGTATTTTAAAATTCAATAACGAGGAAGCCAAAAATTATTATACAACAGATAAAATAAAAGAAGTTTTCCCTACCATTTGGGAACGTGAACAGGAAAGAGAGGATAAAGAATTATGACATTTAATGGAGAAAAAGTATTCCTAGTACAGGAAGTAGCAAAGGCATTGGATATGCCGGATGTATCTGTCAAAGGTTTTATCAATGTAATCAAAAACAGAGAAGCAGAATGCAAGAATTATTTTGTGGAAGTTACAGAAGATGGCAAGCGGGAAGTCTATGTAAGTGCAGCAGGTACACTGTATCTGTATCATAAACTGGGAGAACCCAGAGATTGCGTGAAGTTTTTACCTCTGCTAGGGCGGTATTTTGAAGATACTTCGAATGAAATCCTGTGTGACTTAAAGAGTCTGGTAGAAAAGTATACGGTGGAACAGCAGACTCCTATGGTTACCGGTACAACACCTTTAGTGAAAGATCATGGTCGTGGAAAATACAATACCTATGAACAGGATGCAAAACTGTTACCTGAAGCAAGTGATGAAGCAAAAGCATGGTGTGGTCGTATGACATCACTGATGAAGAAAAATAAAGACCTGTTAAACAAAGAATATGGCAGCACTTCTCTCGCGATGAAACATATTTATGTCAAAATGCGGGACGTATATGGTATCGTATTTGAGCAGGAAAAGAAAGATTTTCTGAAGGATTATCACTTGGATGATAAGCTGACCGTCTCAAAAATGAGATTAGTACAGGAAAAAGAAAACCTAATGAGTATCTATCAGAGCATTTTAGAGACAGAAATTTCAGAATTACAGGCAAAATAAAGCATTTTTTGAAAATGTGACAGTAGCACTGGGGAGTACAACTTAATAAGAGAAAAGTAGAGCAGATTTCAAAAATTTGCTCTATTTTTTGTGCTTTTTACGGTTTATTTTGACATAAATTAATGTTGACTGAAAAGGATGGGTATAAAGAATGGAATATATTGCACATTTTAATGATAAAAATGAAATCCAAACAATAAAAGAGCATAGTGAAAATGTTGCAACTTTGGCAGAAAGTTTTAGTATTGATTTATTAAAGCCAGTTGCAAAAATAAGTGGACTATATCATGATATCGGAAAATATGGAGAAGAGTGGCAAAATCATATTGTTTCAGGTAAAGGAAAAGTGTTACATGCTATATATGGAGCCTTGGAAATTAATAAATTACAGAATGCAAATAACAAGTTAAATGGTCCTTTAAGTAGAATGGCGCAATATATTATTACCGGGCATCACAGTGGAATCCCAAATGGTGGCAGTGATATTGAAGAAGGTACTTTGCAGTTTCAGATGATAAACGCACCTAAGATAAATTATAGTGCATATAAAGATGATATTCAGGCAGAACCTATTATAGAAGAACCTGATTATATTAAACATTTAATTGAAAACAATGCTAGTAATTTAGATGGAATTGTTGATAACTATGCATTTGATGTGCGAATGGGACATTCTTATGTAACAGACGCAGATTCCCTTGACACTAAATCATTTTGCTGTTCTTTACCTGCCAGGGAGCCTTTAAAATATGATTTTGTAAGTGCTTTGCAGTCAATTGAAAAATATATTTCTAAGTTCCCACAAGATACTGAAGTAAGAAAAGCAAGAACAAGATTACAAAATCAAGTATATGAAAATATAAAAAAGCCTGCAGAAATTAACCTTATGAATTTACCGACAGGTGCAGGAAAAACAATCTGCAGTGTAAAAGCAGGTATCGAACTTCTATTAAAATATAAGAAAAAACGTATTATTTATATTATTCCTTATAATTGTATTTCCGATCAGACAGCAAAAGAATTTGAAAATATTTTTGGAAATCACGTATCTATATTACGACATCAATCTACTTATAATTTAACAGAAGAGGAAACAAATGAAGAAACACTAACTTCTAAATTAGACGCATTGGAGAACTGGGATGCACCTTTTATTATAACAACATCTGCTCAGTTTTTTGAATCAGCCTATGGAGATAAAAGAAAGAAAACAAGAAAACTCCATAATATGGAAGATAGTATTCTTATCTTTGATGAAATTCATAAATTACCTGATGAATTATTACAAGCATGTTTAGAAATAGTAAGTTATTTAACAAAAGATCATCATAGTATTGCTTTATTATTGTCTGCGACAATGCCCAATATGGAAGAACTTATCCATAAATTAGCATTACCAACTAGCACTATAAAAGATTTGGTACCAGATAAAACTGATTTTTGTTGGTTTTCCAAATGTCAATATAAAAAGCTCCCCAGGCAGAAGAGGGATGAGCTTATCTTAGATATGAGTAAAAATGTCAGCGCTTTAATGGTAGTCAATCGAAAGAAAACTGCCAGAGAAATTTATAATGAATTATGTTTACATACAAAATGTAAAGTATATCATTTATCTACATATCAAACTCCGGAAGATAGACTAGAGATTATTTTAGAAATAAAGGAATATTTAAAAGCTTTATCTTTAAAATATTCAAATCTTAATAATGTACCGGAAGAAGAAAGAATTATGGTAGTATCGACCTCTTTGATTGAAGCTGGAGTAGACCTTGATTTTGAAACTGTTTATCGTGAACTTACCGGACTTGATAGTATTTTACAAACAGGAGGTAGATGTAATCGTGAGGGTTTGCAATCTTTGGGAATGGTATATGTATTTACATTAGAAGAAACAAAAGAGACAATTGGTGGAAATATTGCAAAACAACTTTTAAAAACAGAATCAGATATATCTACATCACAATCAATAAAAACCTATTTCGAAAGATATTATAGTGCGATTGGAGATATTGTTACAAAATATTCCATTCATAATTTTGTATTAAAAAAGTGTAGAAACTTTTATGATTATATTCCGTTTCGTACTTATACAAATGATATTTTTCAATTTATAAACAACGTTTATGGCGAAAGTATTGTTATTCCAAAAGACGAAAAAAGTGAAACATTGATTAAAGATATCTTAGAAAATAACATTATAAAAATAAGTGCCTTACAAAAGTATACAGTACAGGTTTCTAAAAGCGAATTAGATTATCTAATTGCATTAGAAGTTGTAGAAGATAACAATACTGGTGTATGGTGTCTTACAGATAAAACGTATTATTCAAAAGAAATAGGAATAAAAACAGTATAATTTTTTTAGAAAAACCGTCTGATTGGCGGTTTTTTTATACATAAATAGGTATAAATAAAGTAAAGAATATATGATAAATAGGAAGAGGCAAATATGGAAAATGAAATTTTAGGATCTTTTATTTTTAACGTATTGATTGAAGGTTCCAAAGCATGTTTTACAAAGCCAGAATGTAAAACGGATAGAGATTCTTATCCTATACCAACTCCTTCAGCATTGGTAGGAGTATTGGAAGCAGTATATTGGCATCCGCCAGTAGAATATAAAATTAAGAAGATTGCTGTGTGTAATCAGCCGAGATTTCAGAATATCAGAAAAAATGAAATTAAAGTAAAGGGATCCGCTGATAAAATTAAACAGGAAATGAATGGAACTGGTGATGCAAAAATCTACGTTGCAGAAAATCGAACACAAAGAAATACCAGATTTTTAGTAGATGTAAAATATGTGGTACAGGTAGAAGCAATTATTAGAAATATCCAGTGTGAAAGAGATATTGAACTAGGAATTAATGTTTTTGAAAAGCAGAAAGCAGAAATTCTGAATCGTTTTAAAAAACAGATTTATCGAAGACAGCCGTTTCTTGGAATGTCTGAATATAATGATACAGAAATTACATGGGTACCAGATTTTGAAAAAGCAGCGGAAGAAAATATTTCTGATGAGGTTAAATGTGGTACTACGGATTATGGTTGGATGTTATATTTGATTCAGTATCCAAATAAGACAAAAAAAAGTATTAATTACAAAAGTGGCGACGTATATCCACTATTTTATCATCCAATCTTAAAACATGGCATTGTTAATGTTGACGAATATCCAGTATCCAGACGGATTGCATAAAAAGGAGAAAGTATGAACGTTATCGCAGATTTGTGTACTTTATATGATAATTTGGAGACCGCAGGCAAAATTGATCCTGCATATATGAATGAATCCTTCAGTTATATTATTTGTTTAACCGAAGATGGAAAACTGGATGCAATTATTTCCTGTAAAGAACCACATGTAATAAAAAAGGTTGGTAAAGCAAAAGAAGAATTTGTAGCTAAGAAGTATACTACAATTTTCTCGACACCTGGTAGAGACGCCAATGTTTTAGAGAAAAAATTCAAATTTATTTTCGGTTGTGATAGAAAAAATGTGTCCAAAGAAACAATCGAAAAGAATATCAAGTTTAAAAAGGCTGTTGCGGAGTACTTTAAAGGATTGGAAAGTCCATTAATTCACGCCTATAAGGAATTCGTAAAGAATTGGGATCCTGTCAAAGATTTTGATAATGAAATTCTTGCAAATCACAGAAAAAATACAGATGCAGATACTGCGAAATATTTATTCTGTTTAACCGGAGATCCCGGCAATTTATTACAAAATGATCCTATATTCAAGGACAAGTGGGAATCTAACTTTTCCATTGACAATGGCGATAGCGATTTTAATGGCTATTGCGGAATTACTGGAGAATATGGACCTATTGCAAGATTACATGACCAGATTACAGGACCTGTTTTTGGATATAAGGGTTGTGCCTTTACTTCCTGTAATGATGATTGTTCTAAAAGCTATGGATTAGACCAGTCATATAACTGTGCAGTATCTGTTCGGGCAATGCATAAGTATACCAGAGCATTAAATTATATGTTGGAAAACCATCGAAAATATACTTTTTATTCTTATAAGACAGATGGAACTGATAATAAAATTATATTATTTTGGACTGATGAAATAGATACCGAAGCCGAAGATATTTTCTCTTGGTTACTTTATAATAAAAAGAATGACAATCCTTCTGAGAAATTAAATGATGTAAAAGAGTTATTTTATAAAGTAAAAGTCGGGTCTGTTACAGAAAATGATTTAAAAACGGTATTAGGAAAATTATCTGATATTACCTTCCATATTTTGGAAGTAAGAGTAGAAAATGAAGCCCGTGCAGCAGTACGTGATTATCGTGTTGGAAAATTTCTTGATATTGTTGAGAAGGCTGTAAATTTCCAGAAGAGTTTATCTTTTGGAGAGGAAACAAGACCATATTCTTATTTAAGTCTTGTGAAAGCAATTATTCCGCCCACAGATAAATTTAATCCGGCAACGAGCGAATATTTGTTTCAAGCAATCAATAATGCTGCATATCATAATGGACACATCCCATTAACGATTGCAGAAAAAGCAATTACCCGTACCAATGCGGAGGGTTATAAAGAGAATGATGAAAAAAAAGAAAATAAATACAGGTTCTACACAAGAACAGCAATAATGAAATCATATCTTATAGGAAAAGGAGAAAACATTACAACTATGTTGAACACGGAAAACACAAACATTGGATATTTATGTGGTAGATTTTTGGCAGTAGCGGATTCCATGCAGAGATCTGCAAATAAAAATGATGGTACCAATACAAATAGTACTTTTGCAGATTTGTATTTACGCAAAGCCTCTACAAATCCTGCTGCGGCATTAAATATTGTTAATTCTAAGTTACCATATTGTGAAAAGAAATTTAAGAGATGCAAAAAAGAGGGGGTTTATAGTTGGTACAATAGCATGCTCAATGAGATTGTATCAAAAATTGATAATGGATTTCCTAAACATCTCAACTTAACTGAGACTGCTGCATTTTATGTAGGTTTCAGACAACAGAAGATGGATTTATACAAGAAAAAGGATAAAGATAATTCTTTGATTGATGAAGCTACTGAAAACGAAACCGTGGAGAATACTACGGAAAATGAAAAGGGAATTTTAGAGGAAAACTAAAAATTTTCTTCTCAAAACCTTATAATTTGCGGTTTTTTTATACATAAACAAATGTGAGATAAATAACAACATACAAAATAAGAGAGGTATATAATAATGAGATTGTGTGAAGTTCCTATGGATAGTAACTGTACTTATGATTTTGCTTTTTTAGTATCTTGTGACTACAGTAATCCGAATGGGGATCCTGATTTTGATAATCGTCCTAGAACAAACTATGAAACAGAACATGGTGAGATTACGTCTGAATGTATCAAGAGAAAGATTCGTGACAGAGTAGTATTTTTAAATGAAATGAAGCCCAGAGAAAACTGTGATATTTTCATTCGCGAAAATAAAACTCTGAATGAAAAAATGGATGATGCGGCAGAAACATTAGGGTTATCGAAAAAGAAGAATGACTCTGATACTGATGAAAAGAAAACAAAGGCTAAAAATAAAAATGCGGACAAGATTAATGAATATATGAGAAATCATTATTTCGATGTTCGTACCTTTGGTGCTGTATTGAGCACTGGAAATAATCCTGGTGGACAGGTTACAGGTGCAATTCAGTTAAGTGAAATGACTACTCCGGATCCTGTACAGATTACGACCTTTAAACACACAAGAAAAGCAAAGACGGTTGAAAAGAAAGAGGACGAAGATAAAACCGGATCTGTATTTTCTGAAAAGCCCGTAGTAGTATTTGGATTGTATAAGGGAAATGGCAGATATAGTGCTTATTATGGAAAGCGGAATGGCGTTACAAATGATGATTTAAAGTTATTTTTTAAATCTTTAGTAGCAATGTTTGATAATGATATGTCTGCTTGTCGGACCGGTCTCGTTGTAGAAAAGCTTGTGATTTTTAAGCATAATGACGAAGAGAGTACTGGACCTATGAAGAAATATGGCGAACGTTTAGTAACAGATAGTCATTATGAGGGAGATTATCCTCAGTCTATGGAAGATTATAATATCTATGTAAATATGGAAAATATTCCAGATGATGTAGAAGTTTTTGAAGTAGATCTGTATTAAATAATGTAATTGGTGCGAATCTTAAGTATACATAAAAATCCTGAGAGATTCGCACCAATAATGATGAAATAAAATAGGAAATTGATATAAATATGATTGTATAAGAAAATGAGACATAATATAACATATACAAAATATAGTATAAATGGAAAAATGAATACTATACTTTGCTGTTGCACTCCACTCGGAGTGCATGAATTGAAATCTAATACAGACAGTTAAATGCTCAAGACATTAAGGTTGCACTCCACTCGGAGTGCATGAATTGAAATTGCACTGTTGCCATTTCGGGAAGTGGTTCTCCCTCGTTGCACTCCACTCGGAGTGCATGAATTGAAATACCTATATATGTGAAATAATTTTTTGTTTTTAAAGTTGCATCCATTGCGGGATGCATGAATTGAAATTGATCGGCTGATGCGTAATCGGATCGGCGACATCGTTGCATCCCTAATGGGATGCATGAATTGAAATTGTGAAAAATCGGTTTGTAGATGGAGAAATCGATTGCATCCCACAAGGGATGCATGAATTGAAAAAATATGAATTGAAATAAACATGAATAAAAAGAAAGGACTACAAAAATAAATGATTATTGGTCGTTTAGGAAAAACTTCACAAGATGGTTTCACAGTAGTCTATGATGCTGATTCCTCTGCTATGGAGTCTTTACGCATTGCAAATTATCCTGTTGGCACTGAAATCAAACCGGATTTTAATGGAGATTATAGAGCCATACTTTCAGAAGATTCTCCGGAAGGTGTGACTAATATGATTAAGCAGATGGAAGATTTCTATTATGCTACCAGAGATTATTTACCCTATGAAGATTATCAATACATACAGCGTAGATTTCCCACAAACTGTTATGCAAAATATAAGGAGAACCCATTTTATCTATGTGACGTCTACAAAGGAGAATCTGAACGCCCGATTATATCAGCACCAATGATAGATAAAGCGAATACACTGCGTACTTTCGATGATAGATTACGGGAAATCAAATACGTTACGGAATATTGTCTGTATCAAAATGAGATGTCTGGACATACATGGATTCCTTATCAAGAATTGGAAAGAAAAGTAAACTATCAGTTAAGATTATCCGGACATCCCTTAGAACTCGGAAGATTATCAGCATATTTATCTTATTTTGAGGATACTTTTTATTTTGAAAATGGCATGGTAGGTTTATATGCAACTTACCGAAGAGAAATGGAAATCTATAAAGCGGTAAAAAGAGCTTTAAATGCGGATTGTCCATTTCCGATGTATGACCCTCCCTTGGCAGGAACAGGACTGTCAGAGGAACAGAATAGAGCAGTACGAAATCTGATTTTAGAGGGTGGACATCTATCTATTCTTACAGGCGGACCGGGTACAGGAAAGACTACCATTTTGCGAGCGATTGTAGATAATCTGCTGGCACAATATCCGGATGCAAGGATTCATTTGTTATCGCCTACTGGAAAAGCTGCAAGACGTATCAGTGAAGTTTTCACAGGTAGAGATATGAGTATTTCTACAATACATAAGTTTCTCGGATTTGGACATGTGATGACAGGTAAGGAACGTAGTATTTTAAATGCTGCGGACTTGGTAATCATCGATGAAGCCAGTATGGTAGATTTGGACTTATTTGAGAAATTGCTTACCTTATTAAATATGGATAAAACAAAGGTAATATTGGTAGGAGACATTTATCAGTTACCATCGATTGGAGCTGGAAATATCCTGTCTGATTTAATCTACCTTGGAGTACATACAGAATACCTGACAGCAAATTATAGATCTGAAGGTAGTATTGTAAATAATGCAAATGCAATTAATGCAGGACAGTTATTTTTAACACAGGATGATACCTTTCAGATATGTGATGCTTCAAAATTTTGTGCTGAAATTTTTGCAGGCAATATGGATGATGATGTTTGTATTACCCCATACAGAGTAGAAACAAGACCCGGATCTGCAAATAAAATCAATTTGATTACCCAAAAACGTAGATTCCCTGAACTCCATGATTTTTCTCCTGCTGGGAACGATCTTTATCGTATTGGCGACAATATCATTATGAATCATACGAATTATAAAGTAGGATATTTCAATGGAGAAACGGGACAAGTGATAGCACAATTACCAGAAGGCGCTTTACAGGTTGATTTTGGTGATAGACAGTTAGTAATACCCGATTTGAGAGATATGGACCTTGGATATGCAATTACAGGTCATAAGAGTCAGGGTTCAGAATACGATGTCGTTGATATTTGTATTCCAGAATATAGTGATTTCATTACCAGACGTATGCTTTATACTGCAATTACCCGTGCAAAACAAAAAGTGCGTATTTGGAGTGATATGAATACGATATGGAAAATCATATTGAATAATCCGGAAGAATATCGAAACACCTTTTTACGGACATTTCCTAAGATTAAATAAAAAAGAATCGAGATGATGATTAAGTATGATTGTATAAAAAATAATATATAAATACAAAATCTAGTATAGATGGCAAGATAATAATCCCACACGGGATGCATGAATTGAAATAATGTAGCCTCAATCGGTTTGTATTTTGGTAATGGTTGCGCCCATCGCGGGGCGCATGAATTGAAATAAGCGGTACGTTGACCGATACTGCACCAAGCACCGGTTGCATCCCATACGGGATGCATGAATTGAAATAATGTGAACCTTATTACTCAGGGGTGTGTGACTTACGTTGCGCCCATCGCGGGCGCATGAATTAAAATAAACCAATACGAAAAATAATCTAAAAAATACCTTTCATTTTTTACCATTTTTCCAAAAATTTTTGACATAAGTAAGTAGGCAAAATTATGCCTACTTATTTTTTATATGGGAGGAAAAAAGAGTGGATAACAAACACGAATTGTATGGTAGTATCCATACTCACTTTGAATCCCAGTATGACACTGGAAATGTGTTAGCAGAAATGATTACCAATTTCTATCGTGCCGGTGCACATAAAATTGCTGCAACCGAACATGGTGTTTTCTCATCTTTTGAGGATTTGAAAGATACTTTGCATTATTTGCAAACAGACCCCAAACAGGTGAAGAAATGGCAGGAAGCAGGGTTAGATGTAGAATCCATTCCGGAAGATTATGAAATGGAAATCATTCCCGGCATCGAATGTTATTTCGGAGAAGAAGCAGCACATTTGATTCTTGTAGCTAAAGATTATGAAGGCTATAAATACCTTTGTAAAATTATTTCTGAGGCGAATGAGAATATCCAGACAAAAAATGGAAAAGCCATTGTCACACTGGAAAATCTGCAAAAATATGTAAAAGAACCTGGTCACTTAACATGTACCTCTGCATGTATTGCCGGTCCATTCGGTAGACGACTTGGATTAAAACGAATCAATCTGGAAACCGATATTGCAGATTTGGAAAAAGAAATCAGTGATTCCGGGTATTTGGAACTGACAGATTTTGAAAGTTTTTATGAATCTGAGAAAAAAAGGCTTCGTACCTTAAAGCCAACAAAAGCCGCAGAGAATGCTGCAAATAAGCTGTTTAAGAAAACAGGAGATAACAGTTTACTGATTGAACTGGAAAACCGGACAGCAGAATATAATCAGTTAAATACCTGGCTGACAGAAAATGAAGATAAATACAAGCTTACTGTAAAACAGATACAGGCGATGAAACGTGCTGTATGGAGTAAAAAAGTAAGTAAATTAGATGAAAAGAGATTGGAATTATCAAATCTCGAAGCAGATATCGAATCTGGGGAACTGGATGCAGAATGTAAGGAACTGTTACAGAATTTCTTAGATATTTTTGGCAAAGATGATTTCTATTTCGAACTACAAAGCCATTTTATGGAAAGTGAAAAAGAAATCTACAATAATATCGTAAGATTCGCATACGAAGCTGGTCATCCAAAATTTATCGCATCGAATGATATTCATATTGGATTAACAAAGGATAATCCGAATTATGAATCTGCGTTAAAAAGAAGAAACGTAGCAAAGTTCTTACGTTATGGATCGTATTTTCCGGAAACAGAAGATGATAAGGAATATACCATCAAAGGAGATGAAGAACTTACAGAAATCCTTTCGAAAGAGCTGGAAGGATATGAAGACATCTCCGGAGAGACGATAGCAAAAGAAGCAGTCGGAAATATTAAGCTTGCTTTGGAACAATGTCATGTAGAGTTTCCGAAAGACCAAAAGTATTATCCTAAATTCTGTGATGATGAAAATACGGAATTCGAGAGAAAAGTAAGAAAAGGTATTAAGCAAAGATTCCCTGACGGTTTCCCAGATGAAAGATATGTAAAACGTTTGGAATATGAATTAAACGTCATCAAAACAATGGGATATGCAGGATACCATTTAATCGTAGCTGATTATCTTACTTACGGAAGACTGCTTGGATATTTACCAACAGTAGATGAAGTAGAAAAAGCTCCTTTTTCAATTGAAGAGTTAGATAAGTATATCACAGAAAAAGGATATCCACGCATTGGATATTCGATAGGACCGGGAAGAGGATCCGCAGTTGGTTCCCTGTGTTGTTATTTGATGGGTATTACTGATATTGATCCAATTCCATACAATTTACTGTTCGAACGTTTTCTAAATGTCGAACGTGTTTCTATGCCTGACATTGATTCAGATTTTAAGACGGATGTTCGAGCAAAAGTTGAAGATTATTGTCGTGCGAAATATGGTGCAGAATGTATCTGTAAAATCATGACAAAATCTTATGGCGCTACAAAAGGTAATTTAAGACTGGCTGCCAGATATTATGGAACAATCGCATATGAAGAAGAGTATGGAGAATTTGCAGAAGAAAATGATGCGATTCAAAGTGCACAATCTTTGGAAGAATTAGAAGAAGTATTAGCGGATGCAGATCCAAAATACAAAGAATATATGAAGCCTTGGTACAATAAGGCAGATAAATTGGCGAAAGCCTTTGACAATGATGGTGTGTTAGACCCAGAAGCTTATCCGGAAGATGAAAGACGCATCATCGAGCTGGCAAATACACTGGAAGGTTTATTTACGGGCTATGGACAACATGCAGCAGGTACCATTATTTCCAGTACAGATGTGACAAATGTTATCCCTCTTATGTGGAATAAGAAAAAGGGAGCAATGGAAACACAATGTACAATGGCACAAGCAGAAGCAAAAGGACTATTAAAAATGGATTTCCTTGGTCTGCAGAATTTGGATATTATTACAAATATTATTCAAAAACCTTGGAGAAAAATGGATCAGGATGGTCTATTACAAGATTACAAACGTAGAGACAAAATGTTGAAAGACCCTAAAATTTACCGGGATATTTTCTGGACAGGTCTTACACAGGGAGTATTCCAGTTTGAATCGGATGGTATGAAGAAAATGTTAATGGATTTCAAACCAGAAACATTCGAAGATATTATCCTGTTAGTAGCAGCGTATAGACCAGGACCTTTACAGTATTTACCTGAAATTATTCAGCAGAAACAGTATACGGACCAACAAGCCGGAAAAGAATGGGCTTCTATTTCAAAGATTGGCGTCATCGACAAACCAAAGCATTCTATCAATATCAATAACAAAGCATTAAATGATATTTTGGAGCCTACTTATGGTTGTATCATTTATCAGGAACAGGTAATGCAGATTTTCCAGAATCTTGCCGGATATTCCCTTGGTGGAGCAGATTTGGTAAGACGAGCAATGAGTAAGAAAAAGACCACTGCACTGGAAAAGGAACGTATTGTTTTCCTGCATGGGGATCCTGAAAGAGGTATTGAAGGATGTATTAAAAAACAGGGAATCAGTGAGAAAGATGCAAATAATCTGTTTGATCAGATGATGGAATTTGCGAAATATGCCTTTAATAAATCTCACGCCACGGCATATGCAATGGTAGCAATGTTTACCGCATATTGTAAAGAATATCATACCGCAGATTTCTTCCGTTATTCTCTGGACGCAACCAAAGAATTGAAAGAAGTACCAGCATTCTTAAAAGAAATGCCGAAGTTTCACATTACTATGAAACCACCCACTATGTTGGAATCTGAAAATGGTTTCTCTGTAGAAGATGATGGGCATAGTTTAAGATATAGTTTTAAGCGTATCAAAGGTTTTTCCGAACAGGATATTGTACGGAATACCACAGCTCAGGATTTTATGACAATGAATCCCAATGTATCTGTAAAAATGATGGAAACCTATGCCAGCCTTGGATTTTTTAATGAGGCTTGGAACTGGGATAAAAAGTATGGCCGTGTACAAGGAAACCGTCATGAGATTATGAGATGGGTACAGGAAAATGCAGAAACCTATAAAAAATTCCTTGCTATCGTAGAAAAAACAGATACCGAAAAAGCAGAGTTAAACGAAATGCAGGAAAAACTTTCCAATATGAATCTGAATACTGAAAAAGGCGCTGCTTATGCAAAAGAAGTAGAAGCTGCACAAAAACAATATGACAAAGATTTTGCAAAACGAAAAGAAATCGCAGATTTGTTAAATGTAAGCTATCAGGATGATAAAGCGAATCATATGCACGTAAAAGAAACTGATAAGGAAGTACTGGAAAATCGTGCGAAAGAAGTGGAGCTTTTATCTACCGCATTTGATATCGGAGAAAGTAAAAAAAGACTGGAAATGTGTAAGAATCCACGGACTTTCAAAGATTTAGAGATAGCAAAAAATGACAATTATGGAGAGAATACGATTAGTATCCCAGCAATTGTCTTATCTGTCTCTGCGGAAAAGAAAGCAAAAACTTCTGGAAAAACTTATTATGAAGTCTCTCTAATGGACCGTAATGGAGAGATCATAAACAGAAGATTTGCAATGCAGCCTGAAGTATTAGACGGACAATTCCAATTAACCTTGGATGAAGTAAAATATTTTACCTGTACAATGAATCAGTATAAGCCATTAGTAATTGAGAAAAAGGCAGAACGTCATGAAACTTATGGTACCAATGCAACTGCGGCAGTCAATGCTTTACAAAAGGGCAATACGCAAACATATCAGTTACCTGGAAATAAACACATTAAAATGGTAACCGTTCCTGAAGAAGTAGAACAGGAAGAGCGGGATGATCTGTAAAGGTCATCCCCCATGTAGGAGGAGAAATTTATGAACGGCGTAAAAATACTAATGCATAAAAATGATAAAGTCTGTGAATGTAAATTTGACAGCAGAGGATATTTGGAAAACGTTTCAAAGATATACACAGAAGACTTATTGCCTGTTGGGGTAGGTGGTGAAAATATCAATATCGAGATGCAGAAATGGATTTTAAGTCGAAGCATTGCACAGAATCGAAAAGATATCGGAGCATTACGGGAATTTTATGGTAGTGATACTTTCATCCCACAGATGGGATTAAGCTTATTCGACTGTTATTGGTTTTCCAATGATGGCGAACCGATCTGGGACCATGTAAATGCTTTTGATAATTGGGACTGCCGGACAGATAGTGTATATCTAATGTTAGCAAGACCGGAAGAAAAGCAAGGAATTAATTATAATTCTCCAAATCTTACAGTACCTGGAAGAGATCCCAGAATCTGGTATCGTATGGATGAAGGAGATGTCACCGGTGCAGATAGTCCAAACGAAGATGTAAAAGAACTTTGTCTGTTATATAGCAATGCCCAAGCACAAATGGCACTTTATAAAAAAGGTATGGATAATCCTGTAGTAGCAAAAAGAACCTATATTATCCTGCATAACAATATTTATGCAAGAGTCTCTGCTTATACCAGCAAAGAAAGAGAAATGATATCTTTGGATGCATTGTATCATACCGTATACGATCCACAAAAGAGCAATATGGAAAATTTGGCACATTGCTGTGAATATTATGAAATTCCGGAATGGAAAGAATTTTTTACAAATATGACAAAATTTGATGAAGCGGTTGGAAATACCGAAAGAGAATTATCAGATGTATATGTACTACGAGATAGTGACACTTTAAAAATAATTGGATTCGCTCCATTATAAACAAACAATAGAAAGGAAACAGAGATTATGTTTTTAGAAAGACCAAGAAAAGATGTAACTGCATTAATTCCATATTTTAAACAGAAGGGTATTCAGTATGAAATTTCAGATTGTACACTACCCGGAGAAGAAGTAAATATGGCACATATTGAATTTTTAAGAGAATTATCTCCTGAAGAAATCGAACACATTAACAATATGCTGGATAATCTTTATGGAAAAGATACAACTGCACGTATCCAAACGAAAGATACGGATGGAAATGGCAGAGCAGATATCATTGACGCAGAAATAGAAGAACAGGATGAGAGAGCAAAAGAAAGACCTGTTCGTAGAGAGTGGGATCAGAAAGTACATACCCCTTTGCAGGAAGCAAAGGGATGGTTTACAGGAGAGAATGAAAGATAATGCAAATCAAAGATAAAAAATCCAGAGAACAAATTGACTGGAGCTTTTTCAGAGATATCCCTATTTGGGATGTAATTGAGGTACTGGGTTTGGAGGCAGATCGTAAAAACGGTCTGTTTTCCTGCCCAGCACATAATGATAGTCATCCTTCCGCAAAAGTATATGAAGAGGAAAATAACTGGCATTGTTTTGTATGTAAGACCAGTGGAACTACAATTGATTTAGTAATGTACGCAAATGGCTGTAATACATTAGATGCTATCCATTTTTTGAATTCTTATTTCCCGGGAGGAATCAAGGAAGAAGAACTGGAACCCGGAATGCCAAGCACTCCGATCATTGATGCAAAAATCTTACAAACCATCGGATTAAAAAGAAATCCTTTCGCCATAGTCAGTATTAATGATACGTTATTCAAAACCAGGGAACAAATGGAAATCTCAAAAGTGGATGCAACTATGCTGATTTTATCTAAAATAGATGCATATATCGATAAAGTCACTAATTTCGCAGCAAATGTATATACGACATTTCCAAATTTCGAAAAGAATCCGGAAGCAATCAGAGAAATTAATTATCGTACAATGGAAATGATTGATTCTATTAGGGAATATGTGCCTGTACTTGAAAATTATCTGATAGAACTTGGTACTTCCAGAAGATTAGAAGAAGCAAAACTCGAAGAAATACCTACCGAAAAGAGTAGTTTTTCGAATCATACAAATGCAGTAATCCCTGGCAGACAAAGAACAGAAACGATAGAGCATCCAAAATTATCTGAGGAATTTTTAAAAACACTTGGATTAACAGGAGATCCTTACCAGTTGATCAGAACACAATGTCGTGGAAAACGAGGACTGGAAGATGTGGCTAATAAATGGGATGTTTTTGATAACACACCACTCACAGCCGAGGAAACGACAACATTATTATTAAATCGAATCCATTTGTATAAACAAAAATGGATAAATTATGAAAAAACACTGTATCGATTATATCCGGGACTTCAGAATAATAAGAAAGCAAAAAATGAAATCCACCGGGTAATCGATGAAAAAAATGCGAAAGTATCGCAGGAAGAAAAAGCATTGGAAACTTATTGGCGGACCTTAAATGAAAATCTTTCCAAAACAGATCCTACTGCTTTTTATCCGGACGATATTAACATAGAGGAGCTTTTATGAGTGAAATGTATGATGATGTTTTAAATGATAGTTGTGTAAAAACGACATTGGGAATTTTGCATCTAGCGGATGAAGAAGCCTATAATCATTCCTTAATGGTTGCAGAAATTGTGGATGAGTATATCCAGTTAGCCAAAAAGGAAAATGAATTAGACTGGACAGAAGAAGAGTGTAAATCTATTTTAAAGGGAGCATTCTTACATGATATCGGAAAAGCATTTTTGCCTTTTGGTTTACAACATTCTAAGGGGAGATTAGATGAATATGAGGCAGAGATTATGCGATTCCACCCAACACTGGGCAGGGTTTCGTTGCAGCATAGTGATTTTGATATTATCGTCAAAAATATTATATTAATGCATCATGCAAATGCAGATGGCAGCGGTTACCCAACAATTTCCGGCAATATTTTAACAGAAGAAAATGTGCCTGATTATGTTTGGTTAGTAGCTTATGCGGATCGATTTGAAGCAATGACAAATTCCAGATCATTTAAAAAAGCCATGACCTATCCAAAAGCATGGGGAGAGATTCTTCGTATGTCAAGAGATGGTATCTTACCATATAGATTTACAAGACTTTTTGGGGAAATTATAAGAGAAAAAAGTCTGTTTCATATAGATTTATAAATAACATAAGGGAGGAAAATGATGACATTACAAGAAATTGGAGAAATCCCAGAGGTAAAAGTGCTTTTGGAGATGATGGCACTTGCAAACAGTGAGGCGTATTATCACTCTCTATCTGTTGCAATGTACACAAATTTAATGCTGCGGGAATGTGATAATTATACCGAGGAGAGAAAAGTAGAAATTATCAAAGGTGCATTATTACACGATATTGGAAAAATTTTTGTGCCACTAAATTTAACACAGTGTCCCAAAGCGTTAAATGCTCAGGAATATGATATTGTAAAGGTACATGCTACGATTTCTTATGAGATTGTAAAACCAGTATTTTCGGAAATCGTACAAAATATTTGTTTATATCATCACGAAAGACCAAATGGTTCTGGATATATGAGCAAGATTTCCTTATCACAAATACCGGAAGAAGCATTATTAGTACAAGTCGCAGATGTATTTGATGCATTAACCAGTAACAGATCTTATAAGAAAAGCTATTCTAAAAACGAAGCTTTGGATATCTTAAAAAAAGAAGCAAGTGAATTACGCTTAGATGACACCTATGTGACGTTATTGGAAAAAGTAATTGAAAAAACAAGGGAAAAGGAGTAATACAAAATGAGTTATCAAACACAGTATAGTAACAGCTTAACGATTTATCAGGAGAAACTGGAAGAGTATAAAAAGCTCACCGAAAATTCCAAATATAGTGAAATTGTAGATTCTATGCCATTTGATTTTTTGGAAGCGGAACAGTTTTGCGATAAATTGTCTTTATTTGCAGAAATGGGAAAAGGTTCTGCCAAAGCAAGAATGTCTTTCACTTCTGCCGAGGACGCCATTATCTTTTATAAAAAGCTGATTAGTTTTAAAAATAAAACCGGTGAACTTTTGGAGAATGCTTCCTGTATTGTTGATGTGGGGCAAAAAGCTGCGGATCTGAATTTCTATGTGGAAAATAATCCATATTTAGGTGCAGATTATAAGATTGCCATCAACGAAACAATTACAGATATTGCTGGAAGATGTTTAAGAAAGATTCCAGATTATCCAAAGAATATGACGAAAGAATTTCGTTGGCATTTTATCGAATCTGCCATTTATAGTTTACCAATTCCGGAAATTGATAAATTAGTAGAAGCAAAGGTAATTAAAGGTACAGATATTGACCATATTTCTTTGACAGAAGAGAAGAATGATTACCAAGCGAAGATTACTCATTTATGTGCGATTACCGGTCATACACAGCCGATTATTGCATCTTATCCTTTGAAGTTAAAGGGCGTTACCTTCCCGAATGCAGATGGATCTTCAAGACAGGAACATTTAAAAGCATTAAAAGAATACGTAGATGCGCATCCAGGTGAAGTAATTCCTTTGAGCACAGAAAGTTATACCTATCAACCTGAAATAGGAGATGCAGAACCTGCTGTTCGTATTTTCTGGGGAACCAGAGAGATTGGAAATATCCCAAGAGTAGCAGCAGAAGAGTTACAGGAAAAATATAATCATCCACAATGTACAGCTGTACTTAAAAGCGTAACAGCACCGGATAACTTAAATGCGGGATGTACCATTACATTAAATGTAATTGCACCGCAACTATTGCATCCAGAGCAGGAAGTACCGAAACAGGTCTCTGACACTGCCCCCGAGCAGAGCGAAAATGAGATTTCTTAAATATTTTTTCAAAAAAATGAAAAAAGTGCTTGCAAAATAACGTATGTTATGCTATATAATATATAGACAGAAAGAATTAGAGGTCATACACAGTAACTTCTTATAAAAATGATGAGCTATAATGAGGCTACACATTATTTATATTAACTTACATAGTAGACCAAAGAGGAACTAATTCTTTTCCACCAACTTTGCATAAGAAGAAAACATACCTCTTTTTTCCTATCATTATTAAAAAAAGCACCCTTTTTAAGGGTGCTTTTGTAATGCTTAAAATTAAAGGTCCAACTCCAACTGTTCATATTCCGGAGCATCAAACTCTGCAAATTTAGCATCCAGCTTTTCAATAATAGATCTGGCTCTTGCAGTTTCCTGCTGTCTGTAAGCATGAGCTTCTGCACGGTCCACACTATCATTCTCATCTGGAATGAAATATCCGTATCCCATATTTACAATAGGCTTTGTAGATAGTTCAATTGCTCTACGTACCATTCTGTCAGACATACCTGTAATTTTAGACAGATACTCACGAGAGAGGGCATTTGCGTGACCTACCTGAATGGCATTTTCTACGATTGCTACATTATCATCCATTTTCATTTTCATTTTTTCATATCCTCCATAGGAAATAAAATACATTAAGTTATCTATTTATATATGTCAAAAAAAACCTCAAAAGTGCCGTATTTTTGACACTTTTAAGGTTTCATTTTGTTTTTACTGTGTTAAATTTGCATCCGGATCATAACGATAGATATTTATATAATTATATTGTTTTGTATCGTCATTATATCCATTAATTTCCAGGATTTCCCGAATCTTATATCCCTCCATATAAACCACAGTATCGAAGGTCTTTAACATACGTCTGGCCTCATCGAAGGAATAGGAAGAACCATATTTTACCAAGTCTGCTAATTTATCCATAGTTTCATAAGCGTTAGTAGAGTGCACAGTAAGTGCAGCATATCCACCGGCATTTAACAGAGTCATGGCATAACGCATTTCTCCGCCTTTTACCTCACCGATGATAAATTCGTTACAACCTTCCACCAGCGCCATCTTGCCTAAATCTTCCAGTGTACAAACAGGTTCACCCTGAAATCCATGTGCAACATGCTTAAACATAAAACCGGACTGTTCCGTATATAACTCATCATTTTCCTGAATTACCAAAGTCTCTCTGGTTTTTGGTATGTATTCGATGAAAGCATTTAGCGCAGTCGTTTTACCGGAACCGGGAGGTCCTGCGAATACAATACCTCTGGAAGCTTTTGCACGGTCAATCAAATACAGTTTTACATCCTCGTTTAACATACCAGCTCCGATTAAATCATCAAAAGTAGGCTTTGTCTTAGGCACTTTACGAATATGTAAATAAGGATAATCTACGGCATTTACCATAGGAGAGGAGATTGTAAAACGTAAAATATACTTCGGGTCATGTTTGTCTGTAAAGTAAATTACAGGATGCGAAAAAATATCTACATGATTTCGAATCGCCAGTCCGTCTACAAAACGATATAAATCATTTTCATTTAAGAAACAGGCATTCGACTGGTATGCTTTACCCTTTACACGGACTCGGATATCATTTGGACCACAGATTTTAATATCGGTAGTGTCCGGATTATCAATCAGGGGCTGTATTACATCATATCGAAAGATTGCGGTATTGATTCGGTCCATAAGTACATTAAAGTCATTGTCACCGCGATCGGTTAATTTCGGATAGTTTCTCCGTAATAATGCAGCACATTCTTTATAGAACTCCGTTGGCTTTTTCTCACCGGACTGATACTGTTTATACTGTAATCTTTCGGTTACTGTAAAAAATGTGATAGTATCATTGTAAATCTTTTCAAATTCCTGTGGTGAGAGATGAGTACGTCTGCGGATAGATGAGATAGCATCATATACAATAGCAGTATCATCTTCCATAGTACGACCGGCATCCGGGATATAAGGTTGTCCCTGATTTAATAAAGGTCTTTCTTTGGTAGCTAAAGCACGATCCATGATTATTCCCCCTTAGTTATAAGTGCATAAGCTTCTTTAATACATTGCTCATATGCTTCATAATTTTCTTTAATCGCATCTGAAGCATCGCTTTTTGGCTTTTCGCATTCTCTAAAAATGGGTCTGACATCTTCGATTACCTTACCCCATAATGAAATACCAATCTGGTCCGCCAAAAGACAAACACGGATACTGGATAATGCCTGTGCATCAGTAGTAGTAAGGATGCCACACTCATTTATTTTTTGCAGCGCATTACACGCCTCTTTGTTCGTTAAAAATTTCTTCATGACTTTCTTTTTTAATTCCTTTCTCCTGATATTTTTGTAGGAAGTCCATTTCTTTTACCAGTTCGGTTGCTTTTAATTGATAAGGACATCCTGAAATTTTCGATTCTTCTAATTTAATAGCCATGTTTTCCTCCTGCCAGGGATGTATTTTTTCCTCTATATTCTTTTGTCAAAAAAAAATTGATTTTCCACCAAAACTGAGTATTTTTTGAAAAAAATTTTACATAAAACGATAGATGGTTTTTTAACTACTTATATATAGAAAGGATAAGAATATGAAATACGTATTTAATGAAGAAAGAAATCGACTGGAAGACAGATCCTGGAATCCCTTTTTTATTAAAGCTGTTTATAGGGATACCCAGACAGGAGAGGAAAGAGCACTTATGCTGCATACCATTTCCTCAAATCCAAAACAGCAGACGACCGTAGCAGAAAAATATATGGAAACAAATGAGGTGTTAGACCACATCGAAGGTATTTCCAGAAGCGTTTATGAGAAATGGTTAGTCGGCGAATCAGAATTAGAAGTAGACGGCGTAAAGTTGCCTGCAAAATTTATAACAGATTTTTTGATTGCCGAAGACTTTCCACAGGCAAAAAAGAATGGCGTTTACGGTGACCTAACCAAATACAAGATGCGTATTAAAGAGGGTGATAGTAATTTAATCCAGAAAATGTTAGAAAGCTACGAAATGATAAAACCGGAACACGACTTTGTACGGATTGCTCCTGATTTAGAGAATGAAAGATAAAAAATTTAAAATTTTATTAAAAAGTTTTTCATTTTACAGAAAAATCAAAAATTTTTTGACATAAGATAACAGATCTATTTTAAAGATCAAAAACAACTTATCTTTTATTCTTATGAAAAAATACAGGAGGAAAGAGTAAATGAAAGAAAAGACAAGTAAGCTAATGCGGAAGATGCATTTAGCAAAAGCAAAACTGGGAATTTTAGCTGCGGCAGCAATGACTGCAACTCCTACAATGGTACATGCAGCTACAAAAGCTGAAGCAGAAAATTTGATTTTTGACATTGTAGACAAAGTAGTAGACATTTTCCCATTCATCGGTGTCTTCTTTGTAGTGGCAGGTGGATTTAAGCTGATCATGGCATACAGAAATGATCAACCGGAAGCACAGGCTAGTGCTGCAAAGGATATTGTAATCGGCGTTGTGTTTATTGCGTTCAAAGTGTTGTTCTGGACATTCACACCAACAATCAAAAATATGATTTAATATCAAAGACAAAAGGAGACCAGCGGAGTCACTCTGCTGGTCTCCTTGAGAAAGGAAATAATTTATGAAAGAAGCCGTTTTTCATTGGTATGCAAATTTATATGCGACAGTCGTATCACAATTACAAATTGGCACACCAATCTCTCAGATATTTACGGGGGCAGATAGCACTTATTCTGATATAGAAACAGCAATCTTAAATTTTTTATCAAAAGACATTACAAATGTGATGTCTTCCATCGCAATTGCTATAGCCACCTTATTTTTTGTAATATCTTTGCTTGATTTGGCAATGACGGATCGTTTTACTTTAGAGTATTTTATTAAATTTTTTAGTAAATTTGCAGTTTCATTGATTTTGATAGTTATGTGTAGCGATTTAACAAAATTAATCAGTGACTTTGCAGCCAGCTTTTGTGGAGCGATAGGTCCACTTATAAAAGCAGGCACTGACGAAGATATGGTTGATGTAGCAAAAACCGTATATGAATCACTAATGGCGACATCCACAGGCTTTTTTAATAAAAGTTGGATTATGGTAGTAATCGCAGGCTTATTAAATATGGGTATTTTAAGTATTTTCTCATTAATTTTACTTATTGTAGTATACCTTGTAGCCTTTACCAGACTGATGGAAATGAGTGTGCGTGCCTCCTTTATGCCAATCGCATTTGCTTTACTCGCAGATGATGGATGGCGTGGTGCAGGTGGACGCTATATTCGAAAATATTTAGCTATATGTTGCCAGAGCGTTGTACTCTGTATGATTGGTGGATTACATTCTATTGCATTTGATAAATTGATTTTAGTATTTAATACCAATATTGCAAAGGGTGGCGCCGCAGACGGATCTGTGCCTGGGGCAATGCTATTTATGTTTGGACTCTCATTTGCAACGATTTCGCTTATGTTTAAATCTATCGGTATTGTAAATGACGTATTTGGCGCATAAGGAGGAGTATAAATGATAGAAGTACCTATTCCACATGACATATTAAAATATAAATCGAAATTCATTGCGAATTTTACTGCAAGACAATTTGTATTTCTTTGTTTGGGAGCTGCTGCTGGAATTTTCTCATATTTCACACTTTTCAAAAATGTTCCGGGCGGTATATATTTCACAGCATTAATAATTATCCCATTTTATTTGATTGGTTTTATCACAATTTTTGGACAACCTTTTGAAAAAATAGCATGGAATGTTTTATATGACAATTTTATCTGTCCTGCAAAACGATGCTATGAAGTACACCATCCAGAATATGAAAAATTAATCCGTGAAAATACTGCAGAAGATTTGGCATTTCAGGAGAATGTCGAAAAAATCGCAAGTGACGAATCCGAAGAGGAAGCGACTACGGATAATGCTGACAATAAAGATAAAAAGAAAAAGGCAAAGACAAATACAAAATCACAGCCTAAAAAGAAAGACAAAGAGAAAAAAGTGAAAAAATCGAAAGAATTCAAAGCAATTCGATAATGTAGGAGGAAAGATAAAATGGCAAACAACGCACTTTTACCTGCTAAGGGAAAAAAGAAAAAGAAACAGGCAATACCTAAAACAGTACAACAGACAATTCCTTATGTGGAAGCTTACGAAAATGGTACAATGCAGGTAGAGCCTGGATTATTTTCCAGAACATTCGAATATGAAGACATTTCGTTTAAGACAGCCTCTGATGAAGAGCAGGAAACCATTTATGAGCACTATATGAAGTTTTTAAACACCATTGGTGCAAAAGAAGATATTGTATTCTCCTTTGTAAATGGTATCGAAAATGAAAAGGCAAAGCTGGAAAGAGTCGCACCTATCATGCGTGGCGATGCTTATGACGTTTATCGTAGAGAAATCGAAGATATGCTTCGTCAAAAGATGGAAACATCCAGAAATAATATTTCCACAAAGAAATATATGACGATCACAGCAGAAGCCGATAGCGTAGACAAGGCAATGCGAGAGCTTGGTAATATCGGAAGTGAAATTGATGCAAATTTCCGTAAAGTAACCAAAAACCCTATGAAACAGTTAGATTTGGCAGCAAGACTGGAAATGCTGCACGGTATTTTAAACTCTACACAGCGGAATTATTGGTTCGAGCATGGTGTAGATGGTACTGTTTCCGTAGATTTTGCAAAGATGGCAAAACAGGGATTAACTACAAAAGATTTGATTGCACCGGAAAGCTTAAAGTTTAATGGAAATAACTTCCAGATTGGCGATCGCTATGGACAGGTATTATATCTGGATAATATCGCAAACTGGATGAATACCAATTTCCTGTCTGAGCTTTGCAGCGTAAATTTCGAGAGCGTCATCAATATTCATATTTCTGCAATTCCCCAGGCAGACGGAATCAAGATGATTCATAACCAGTCTGTAAATATTACTGCAGAAGTAATGGAAAAGCAGAAAAAAGCAATGCAGAATATGGTATCTCCTGAATTTATTTCTGCCGACCTGAAACATGCGAAAGAACAGGTTGATCAGTTACAGGAAGATATGATGAATCGTGACCAGAGACTTTTCTATATGTCTTTAACCATGATGCATTTTGCAGAAGATAATGAAGAACTGAAAAAGCAGTATAAGATTATTAAGAATATTGCAGATAAACATATGTCCGCAATTCGTCCATTGATTATGCAGCAGGAGAGAGGTTTTACCACAGCATTACCATTAGGTATTAAACGTACTTTTACCGATAGATTACTTACCACGGAATCTCTTGGTGTATTCTTACCATTTGATGAAATCAATCAGTTTGATGATGGTGGGTTCTATTATGGCGTAAACTCTATCAATAAATCTCTGATCGTATATAATCGATTAAAAGGACAAAACTACAATGGTTTGGTACTTGGTTCATCCGGTTCCGGTAAATCTTTTAGTTCCAAACGTGAAATGGTAAGTGCTTTCCTGACTACAAATTCCGATATCTTTATTATCGACCCCGATGGAGAGTATACGCCGCTGGCATCCGCATTCGGTGGCTCTGTAATTCGTATTGCACCTGGTAATGGAGTACATATCAATCCATTCGATTTGGACATTGATAACTCTACTGACCCTGACTTAAATCCGATTACTATGAAAACAGACTTTGTTTGTGGTATGTTGGAGACTATGTTAGGTGCTGGAGCGAGACTTACTCCTTCACAGAGATCTATCGTAGACCGTTGTATCCAGCAGATTTACAGACCTTATCTGGAGCATCTGCAGGCATTACCATTAGACGCAAATGGAAAGAGACGTACTATCGATAGAGATCAGTGCCCAACCATGCAGAACCTTTTCGATACTCTGATGAGTCAGCCACAGCCAGAAGCACAGAACCTTGCACTGGTAATGGAAACCTATACCATTGGTTCCTTCGATGCATTTGCACACCGTACCAATGTGGACGTAGATAACAGATTGATTGTATATGATATTAGAAATATCGGTTCTAACTTAAGAGAGTTGGGACTTAAAATCTGTATGAATGATGTATGGAACCGACTTTCTGAGAATAAGAGAAAGAATAAATGGACTTACTTCTATATCGATGAGTTCCACTTGTTACTTTCCAATCCATCTACTTCAGAATTCTTGAAGACAGTATGGAAGCGTGCAAGAAAGTTCCAGGGTGTACCTACCGGTATTACACAGAACGTAGAAGATTTGTTAAATAGCCCTGCTGCCCGTGCAATCATCAACAATACATCCTTTATCTATATGCTGAACCAGTCTGCAATGGACAGATCGATGTTGGCAGAATTGTTAAAGCTTTCAGAAAATGATGTGGAATTTATTACCAATGCAGAACCTGGTCATGGACTGATTTACAATGGTAAACAGACAATTCCTTTTACAGATGAATTCCCAAAGAATACAAAACTGTACAAGGTTATGAGCACCAAGGCAGAAGAAGTAGACGAATAAACATTATTTTATATGTATAAAAATTCAAAATAATATTTGGATATTTATAGATATAAAATAAAAAGATAGCAGGAAATTTGATTTTTCCTGCTATTTTTATGTATTTTTTTAATTTTTTTTTACATATACAAATAGAGGTTTTTATAAAAAATAGATTGGAGAAAAGAATATGACGGATATGAATGAAAATACATGGAATGAAAATAAAAAGGATGATACTACATTTTTAACTCCGGAAGAAATTGCATCCTTTTGTATGACATTATCCGGAAAAGATGAAAATGGTGACAGTAATTCAATAGTTACCTATATGAGTTATGCATTGGAAGACGCAGAAGATAGTATTCCACGTAACAGTATTTACAATGCAAGAAATGCTACAGTAGAACTTGCATTTAATAAACAGGATCCACGTTTTTATGTAATGGATGTCATTTTTAAAAGCTATGATGACCCGGAATTAAAGCTTATGTGGGGACGTTTACAGCAGTTTAAGAAAAACTGGGTAGCTCAGCCGGATAAAACATGGATTTTCTATATCAATTTGTTGCAGAGATCTAGCGTATCCATTCAGACACTGGAAAGAGACAGACTGGTTACGGGAAATATATTTAATCCCACCTATTTCAATCTTACCAGAGAAGTGCCTAATTATCTTGCGACCGAAAATATATCTGTGGATGGAGAACTTTATGGTGGAAATGTTATCCGAATGTTGATTCCGGTAGAATTAGTAAACTTTGAAATCTCAGAAGATATAGATACTTCTGAAATCAAAGGTGAAGTACAAAGAGAAATGAGCGCAAGGGATTATTTAGACAATGCAACAGATACCAATGAAAATTGGTAAAAAGGAGTACAATATGGCATCATTCAACCAAACAGTTTATCAATATACAAATGGTAAATATTCACTAGGACCACAAGATGGAACATCCGGATCATTTGCAAAAACTGTCGGTCAAGCGGCAAATCAAGTCGCAACAAAAGATTTAAAAACAGAAGAAAATACAGTTTATGAAAATCAAAAACGTGTAGAACGTACAGCAGCAGTGGCATCTTTAATTTCTGCTGACTATAAACAGGTTTCTGAAATAAATAATTATAAAAATATGATGTCTTCTGTTTCTCAATCCAATGTCGGCTCAAGCTGGTTAAGCCAGATTGGTTATGCTGGCAATGCAAGTAATGGTATGGCTGAATTATCACAGCATACCTTCAATTATACAGATGCATCCGGTGCTGTAAAAAATTATATACCATCTTTGCCATTAAACAGTGGACAAATACAATCTTTAGCAGAAAACGGTACCTGTATGATAAATGGCATGCGTTGTACTGTTAGCGATATGTCTAAAACTGATGTTATTAAACATGCAAATTCTATTTTAAACGACATGAATCATACCAATCATTTGTTAAATGTAACAAATAAAAATGATATGATTTATGAAATGAACAAGGTAAGAAATACAAGTCTTAGTTATATAAAAAATGAGGCTGGTAACGACAGTATATTAGCAAAAAATATTGGATATGGCACAAGACGCGACATTGAGAATGTACAAAAACAATTAGATTTAAAAAAGAGTGAATTATTAGATAAATTAAAAAAAGACCCACACAATGTTTCACTGAAAAAAGAACTTACAGATATTCAAAAGCAAAGTGATTTATTAAATAATCATGTAAAAAATGTAGGCGTTTCCGATCACGCTACAAGAGGCGGTTTAACAGGACAACAAAAATACGGATTGTCTATTATCGGTCAAAAAATGACAGGAGATGATATGACAAGAGGGTATCGTTTTACAAAACAAACATTCGCAGTTACCCGCGCAGGAGCAAGAATTGCCTATGGCCTTAGCATGAATGCTGCTACCGGTATTACACATATTGGGGCTGGTATTGCTAGTAAAGTAGCTCCAAATAGTAACATTACTTCAGGACTTAGAAACGCAGCATTACATACTAAAGACAAAAATGATTTAAGAAAAAAATATAACCAATTACGTAAAACAGATGGGTGTAAAGCTGTTAGAGAAGCAAAACGGGCAAAGCGAAATGAAGACCGCGGACTTAGAAATGCGAGAAAAGATGCAAGACTTGATGATAAAATAAATAAACATAAACAGCAAGGAAACACAAGCAAAGTAAATAAACTTGAAAGAAAAAAAGAAAGACGTCTTGCAAGCAAAAACCGTAGAGCCTCCAGACATGATTTCTTTAATTCTGTTGGAACAAGATGGAGTAACTTCAAAAAAAAGACACATGAATTTTTTGAAAATTCACCATTCGGTAAAATTAAAAAAATATATGATGCAATAGCTAACCCCGTTAAAGCTGCCGTAAGTCTTGTAAAAGAAAAGATTAAAGCCGCAATTATTAAATATATTGCACCAGTATTATTTTGGTTTTTAGTTGTATTCTTAATTATTATGCTAATGTGTACAATCATTAGCGTATTAGGCGCTTATTTTGCCTCTGATGAAGTAGATAATACAAACTATACACAAAAAATAGTAGATGATATTGCAGAGGATATGGCAAAAAAATATGTCCTTTTGGCAAAACGAGACGCCACTTTACATTTTACTGTAGCAGACACTGCTCCAGTGTCAGGATATTCAAAAAATGGAGACTTCACCGGTACAACAATTAATGGTGGCGAAGGTATCAAATGGCATAAATCTCCAAATAAAGGTACGATTGGTGATATTACCAGTTGGGATGGTAGTAGAAAATTAGCATCTATCAACTCAAACTTATTACAGATCACCAGTATGATGCATGCAAGATTTTGTAATGTTATCGATAAAGATAATTATCTTACTGCAAAGGCTTATATGTATTATATGTTTGCACATTCTCATGACGTTTCGAGTTACGATTATAAAGATATTGATGATTGTGCACCGGAAAATCTATATGCTTCTCCAATTACAGCAGGTTATTGGAATGCGACAGAGAAGAAGTTAAACAGACCGGATGAAATCTGTTCCAATATTTATCTGCATGGATATTCCTTAGATACCGTAAGTTCCAAATTTAGTTCTGCAATGAATACAATTTTTAGTTCCGTATACAAAATTGGCAAAAAATTTGCAGACGGTAAAAATTCTTATGCATTAGATAAATTTGCTGGAAAAACAGAAGGTATCTGGGTAGACGAAATACCATCAGATGCAGTTGGAAGTTGCCACAATTATGTAGCAGCCGTATATAGTACCGTAGAATACGAAGATGAAGACGGTTGGCATAGTGAATTACTTTGTGGAAAGAAACCTCATATTCACACCGCAAGCTGCTATAAATTGACATGCGATGAAAAAGATACTCCATGTACAATGCCAGGAGATTGTGACGCAAAACCTGGTGAACCGGGATATCATATATGTAACGATTCCAAACACACACATAAAGATGGACCTCCATCAGATTATCAAAGTTTGGAAGATAAAGATTACAATGAATGTTGGACGCTTGAATGCGGTGAAGAAGCGCATAAGCATACAGCATGGTTTGAGCCTTATACGGATGCAGATGGTAATTATCATGAAAGCTGTTATAGCACGGTTTATATCTGTAAAGGACATTGTGGTGGACATATTCAGCCGGTAATCAATCTTAAAGTAGCAGATGACTGGGAAACTCTGATGAAAAAAGATAATGGCAGAATCGCTCTCTTTGTTACAAACGATACATTTAATGAAGGCATCGTTGAAAAAGGTTTTAGTGAGACTTCATTATCCGCATTCCAAACATATTGGAACAATAAAACAAGTTCCTGGTATATCTTATCTTGGTCTGGTATCAAAGATAAAGAAAAAGCAGATGTAAATGACTTCACCGGTTGGAAAGATCAGGACACAGGTACCTACGATGAACAAGTGGACTTTATGACTGGATTATATGGATCTGTGGATGATAAATTTAAAGATGGTATCGAAAATTGGAAAGCAATGGAAGTTACCTTCCCTATCGGCGGAGGCACACCATTGTCAGAAGCAGAAATAGAAAGCTACATGGAAGAATTACTTGCAGCAAATTCCGGACTTTCAGATAGTCGTCAGGCGGCAATCAGAAAAGCAATGGAATATGTGGGTATGTTCTGGTATGATTTACAGAACCCAGGCACTATGTATGCAGAGGAAGGCAGAATTGATTGTTCCGGATTCATTTCCAGTGTACTGTATCACGCAGATATTGGATTTGCGAATGACTGGACCGCATCTGGATATTCCGGTTCAGGCTTCCCAAGACCCAGTTCAATGGTAGCAGGAGATATCCTTTCTAAGAACCTGAACTCTTATGCAGGCGCATGGACAGGAGATGGATCTTCCAACCATGTAATCATGTATATCGGACATTTATCAGATGGTCCCGATGGTGATGGTGAATATATCATTGATTGCTCTTCCTCACAAGGCGGTTCTTGTTTACGGAAAATGTCAGATTTTGGTAGCTACAAATATTGTTACAGAGGATGTTATTAATCTCAAAAAGGATAGGAGAGAGAAATCTCTCCTATTTTTTTTGAGATTTTTTACAAAAATGCCCATTTTTGGGGATTTTTTATACATAAATAAAGTAGAGGGGTATCACGATAAAGAAAGGATTTTGTGATACAGAATGGGAAAAATTGAAATACTGGGAGATTATAATAAACCATTTGTTTTTCAGGGGAAAGATTACTTACTAAATTATGATCCTGATGCTTATGCAGTAGAAGCCGTAGAAAAGTATTGGTCTGATAAAATCCTTCCACTCTCTGTGGAAATTCAAGGAACCTCGCATGATTGGGGAAATGATATTACCAAAGAAGAAGCTGAAGAACTTGCAAAAAATAAACTGTCTGAAAAGTTTAAAGTAATGGAAGATTTCTTAGATTACTATAAGCGGGATGGACATGGATATTATGAAAAGGGGTCTTGGCAATATACGCAAGAAGGAGAAGATGAAATAAGCTATCATGATTAAATTAACAGAGGATTTTTTACCGCAAAATAGTATTAACGAAAGAGACGCAAAAAGAAATGCCATTGTAAAAGATATGGATAGCTTACTTCGAAAAATTGATCCCAGAGTAACATGGATAGATTATATCCCGGGAAAATATATTTCTACAAATTGGGATTTAGTTGCTATCGGTGTCGATTCCAAGGTGAAATATGTAAATGTTACAGGAAAGAGTCCTTTTAAACTGGTAAATGAAGTCTTAAATGCAATGGACGATTTTAGGCTGGATGTACAATTTTTAAACAATAGACAGTTTGCATTTATCGAAAAGGATATTTCACAACTGGCAAAAATCAGAGCATTGCTGATTGCAAATGCAAACCAGTTGATTACACATTTATCCAAAGAGGATTGCGTTACTATTTTACACAATGCACAGGAAAATGGATTTCTACCGCGTTTCTATTTGGAAGATTTGGAAAAATATGATAACTCCGACCCTAAAAAATTACTCATGCAAAATTTTGAGTCCTATAAAGCAACTTTACTGGATACCGTAGCCATTGCAAAAATGGTAGAAGATTATTATATCCGGGAAATCGAAAATGATGATATTTACGAAAGGGAAGCATAATGATCAGAAAACGTACCTTAGCAGATAAATCTGTTTATCAATTAGCAAAAGAGAAAAAGAAACCAATCTCACCGGATAAGATTGAGACTATGTATCGTATCACAAATACCGGAGATATTTTATTGGATGACACGGGAAAACCTGTCGCCTATCAGTATGTTGCTCCGGAAAACGTTATAGACATGACACAGGAAGAGTACGATGCTTATTGGTCACAAAAAGAAAAAGAAAAGCAGGAGAGAGCTGAGCTTAGAAAAAAGAAAAGTACGCCCATAGCAGGAAAGAGAATCCATCAGAATAAGCAAACAAAAAAGAGTGTTCTACCCATTCCGACAGAAGATTATGAAGGAAAAAGAATTATCTGTTTTGATACAGAAACTACCGGCGTGGATCCAAATAAAGATGAATTATTACAAGTTACCATCTTTGATGGAAATGGAAAAGAAATCTATTCCTCTCTTGTAAAACCACAATATCATGCCTCCTGGTATCAAGCACAGTTAGTAAATCATATCTCTCCAAAAGATGTACGGTATTCTCCTTCTGCCAGGGACATTGCAAATGAAGTAAATCGGATATTCCAAGAAGCAGATGTGATTGTAGGACACAATGTAAGGTTTGATATGGATATGATAAGTGCAGGTTGTGGAACAAAGTTTGATGGAAAAGTTATTCATGACACTTTAAAAATATTCCGTACCCAATATCCAAAAGGGTCTCATAAATTAAGAGATGCTATCATTGCCTATTGTCCGGAAGAATTAAGAGCTTATGATAAAAATGCACACAAAGCAGATACCGATGCAAAAGCTACACTAGCTGTGTTTAGAGCACAGATTGAAAAAGAAAAAAACAAAGTCGATGATTATGACTACGATAGATAAGAGGGTATTATGAACTATTTTATGACAGATATACATGGAGCATCAAAAGCATATTTTGAAATGATAGATAGGCTAAATATCAAGAATAATGATGAACTTTATATTCTGGGAGATATTTTTGATGGTAATTCCCAGAATCCAAAAGCATGTATTGATATTTTGGCAGATATTATGGCGCACGAAAATTATCATTTAATTTTAGGTGACCATGAATATGTACATATCATGTATGAAATGTCAAAACAGGAAGAAGCGGTACAAAAAATCTGGTTAGAAATGTTAATGGATGAAGATTTTGAAGGCGCAGCTTTACATAAATATATCTATGAAAAATTATCCGAAAAAGAACGGAATTATTATTTTGGATACCTGTTACGCTGTGATTTAACAGACTATGTACAGATTGGAAAACGTATTTTTTATCTGGTACACGGGAGTCCTCAAAGAATAAAAAACGATAATATTTCGGAATGGCAGTGTGATGTCTGCATGAATCCGATCAATTTAGAAAAGAATTATCAGCTTTCCATTTTAAAAGATCCGGGATTAGAAAATGGACATCCTTTACCAAAAGATTGCAATACAGAGAACACATTTATCCTTTGTGGCCATATCCCTACCACAGAATATAAAAAAATGGTAGATATTGAAAAATACGGAGAAGATGCCACAAAAAATAAAGTATATGTTCCGGAAATTATCGTATATAAACATAAAATTTTATTAGACTGCGGATGTACAGCAGATGAACTGATAAAAGAACAGCCGGATAAAAACTTGGCTTGCTTAGCAGTAGATGCTGCAGGATATTTTGTTACTTATTACAGACCTGATATAGAAAGGAAAAATTTTGACAATGAATAATGTAGAAAAAAATGAAACCGAAGTAGAAAAGGATGTATTTGAATTTTCAGAAGAAGAACTTGGACATGCAAAAATATTAGAGGATTTGTCCCTGATAAATCGCTCCAATAAACACAAATTTACAGAAGAAAACAGGTTAAATAAAATCCGTGAATTATTAGCAGATTCCCCTTATCAGGAAACCTATACACACGAATGTTATTCCTTATGGAGTAAAGTACCCTTATCGAAATTACCACAGGATGTGATTTTGATTACTTCACACACAGATGTAGTGGGTTCCATTACAGAATGTAGCAGTAAATTAGATAAAACAACAGGTTTTTATACGGGAACCTATGATAATCAGGGTACTAATGCTGCTTTGGTTATCATGATGAAAGAACATGATCTGCCTGAAAACGTTGTACTTGCCTTTACAGGAGATGAAGAAACTGGTAGATGCGCAGGTGCAAAACAGACGGCAAAATTACTTCGCAGTATTGGGAAAACACCTATCTGCATCGCACTGGATGTTACCTATGAAGGATTTTACCAGAATAAATTATATAGTTTGGAAAATCTGACCGGAGCAGAAGAGAAATTACAGTTTGTAGATAAAATTGGCAAAGCCGCAATGGATATTGAGCCACAAGATGCAAATACCTTTTGTTTTGTGGCAGCAGATAATAAAAATATGCCAACAACGATTGATAGCGCACATGATAGTAGAAGTACCGGTATGTATGATGAAGCATTTGCTTATCGTGATATTAACTGCAAAGCAATGTCTATCTGCTTACCCTGCTCAGGGAATATGCACAGTAATACAGGCGTAAAAGTAAAACAGCCGGTATTCGAAGGATATGTATTTTCCTTAGTATCTTTGGTATATGAATTGACACATACACACGAACAGTTGTTAGAAGCCTTTAAACCTGTTAGATCAACTCTGGCAGAAAAAGCAACACAGGTGAAAATGCCAGTACAACAATATAGTTCTTATGGCGGATATGCTTATTCTGATTATCCTACCAGCCTGTATCGTAAACATACCAATTATTATCATAATTTTGATGATGATGACTATGATTATGATGCTTATGACGAGGACGAGGAAGAAATCGCAGCTTATAATGCAGGATATGGCGTAGATTATGCTGGAAGATATGTAGATTCTTATATGGATGATGTAGATGACGAATTGTTGATGCTAAAAGCAATGTTGTCTTCCGAAGCGATGGAATATGATGTGGATGAACTGGATTACTTCCTTTCTACCGTAAGTATTCCAACAGAATACATGCACTGCTTTAAGAAAGATGCGGATGGAAATCCTATCGAAGATGAAGAAGCAGCCATTGAAGACTTTTTAACTGAGGTATTTAAGGATACACATGCATTTGAATTAGACGATGAAGATTACGAGGATTATGAGTAATATTCATCTTAATAGAGACAAATATTTAACTATCCAGATGCATATGCTATTCGAATTGGTAGAGATGAATTTGTTATCTTATTCAAAGCGATAGATGCCGAATAGATATCCATATGAGTTTTGGTATCGCCTATGCAGAAACAAGCTATGATAATCTGTATAAAGAAGCAGATAAAAAAATGTATGAAAATAAAAATAAAGTATGTTAAAATGGACTATTTTTGCGGATTATTTTGACATATAAAAATAAGGAACAATATAAAAAATAGGGGGGAATATAAAATGGATGGAGATTAGTTATGAAAAGAAAAATGTATCCAGATAACATGATTGTTGGCGATTTAGGAACCTATGGAATGTGTGAAGAAATAGACGAAACACATCCAAACGAAAGTGATCTGCAGTATGCAATAGACCATACCGACAATATGGACGAAGAAGAATTACCATTTGGTTAAAAAAAGGAGAAAAAGATGAGTAAATACAGAATTCACAGAATAACAGACAAGGATAAGGCATTTAACGATTTACTGGATGAAGCCGGATATGATTATGAAGATCAGGCAGTCTATTGCTTAACTGATAAAAAGGGCAAATTATATTCCAATAACGGTGCAGCACCGGTTTATATTTCCAGTTACAACAAGGATGTAAAGGGTATCCCCAGTGAGGCAATGCGTAACCTGGAAGCACAGGTATATTTCACCAGAGTTGTTGCCAACAAAGATAATATCGGAGTAAAACAGTATACCTTTGATGAACTAGCAAACAAAGATTTAAGCAAAAAGAAAGTAAAGCTGGATGATGCTTATTGTACATCTGTCATTGATATGAACGAAGATAACCGTTTGATCTGGGCAGATCAGTCAGAGGATGTAAAAGCAGCTTTCTTGCAGTTTACAAATTTCGTTGAGACCTGGTATGACAACATTTACAATTTAATGGCTGGCGTCATTGAAGAAAAAGTAAATGATTATCTGGAACATCAGACAGAATATGACGAAGATGCAGAACGCTTCTATGAAGATGATGAAGAAGAATACGATGATGATGAACCAGATTATGATGACGATGACGAAGAGTACGATGAAGACGAATTGGATGTCGATTTAGAATATTAAAATTGAAAATGGTTAGGGGTCTCATTTAGAGACCCTTTTTCATACAGGAGAAATAATGAATGATATTTTAACGGCAATACTTTTTTAACAACATTAATAATTATTGTGGCAACTGTATTTTATTTCGCATTAAGGAAAGATAAAGGACAAGAAAATGACAAAAGAAGATAAAAAAATATATTATAGACCAGAACTGGCGAAAATATTAAAAGATATTGAAGATTTGGCAATTAAAATATATTCAGATAATTTTGAACAAATTTTCTTCCATACATTGGCTCTTAGTTATGAAAGTGAAAATCCGGAATTATCTAAACGATTAGAAGAGGTTGCAGATATATTTACAACACCATATGCTTATGAAGAATATATCTCTCACTTAAAAGATATTATTGCTGATGGTTATCAAATCAATCCGAAATATTTATTCCCGGGAAACCGAATAAAAATTATTATGGAGGCATCTAAAGAAATAATTGAGGAAATAGAAAAATATTTGTTGGATACCTATGGCAAATCTCTTACAAAACAAGAAGTATATATGGTAAAATCTTTTATCAGAAAAATCAATGCACCATCCAGAAATCCAAATTTTGATAATGGCGTATATAATGCCGATATTTCTGGATTTTATGATTATATGGAACGCCACAAAGAATATTTAAAAAGAGAATTGGCACCCACAATAGAAATGTTCAATACTCCAGATAAAGAAGATAAAACACCTGAGAATGCCTTAGATGTAACAGACGATTTGAAAATACAGGAAGAAAACGAAAATTTAGATTTGCCAGAATTGTATTAAAACACAATCTGAAAGGAAGGAAAACAAAATGATGTTTAAAAAAGAAAAAGATTTAGACCAATTAAAACAAGCCTTACAGGAAAAAACAGAAAGCTGCGAAAAGACGAAATATTCACTGGAACGATTAACAGAAGAGTATATGGAAGGTATTATAGATTGGCCAATCGGTAAGCAACAGAAGCAATATATGAAAAAAATTGAGTCTTTAGAAAAAGATATTTCAAAAATCCAAGAAGAGATTAACGCATTTGAAAGATAAAAAATATAGCCAGGGATTACTGATCTCTGGCTATATCTATTTTATCTTCATATTCCTTTAGTGCTTTCTCTATTTCTTGTTTTTTTACATAATGCATACCCAAAACAGCAGTTGCATAAGGTCTCGATGGAGATGGAGTTGCATATGTTTCATAATCCTTTAATTCTTCTCCGGATCGGATTTTTTTAATCTCTTTTAAAGCTTTTGGATGATAAGCCTGTAAACTAGCTTGTAAAATCTTTCTATCATTTAATAAAGTTGGTTGACTTACTTTTATTTTTTCCTGAATATCTTTTACTCGTTCTCCATTTAATTTCAAATCTAATACTTGACCACGCCGTTCATTGATTGCTGCATGGGACGGGCTTAAATAATATTCTGACTGCATTGCGTCAATCATTTGTTCATTATTCATCGCAAGCATGTATTTACTTATTGTAGATAATGAAATTTTTAAACATTCAGCAATAGCTGCTTGTGACATTCCGTATTCTGCTAATAAACCAATATCATTTTTTAATTGCTCAGTTTTTTCACGTTTTCCTTCTGTTTGGTTTCGTAATCTGACTAAATAGGTTTGGTCAAATTCAATCTCATGATTCGAACGAAAATCTTTAATGTAATGATTGATAGTAGCTCTGGATAATTTAAAATGATCTGCAATTTCCTGCTGTGTCCATCCCTCGTATTTATGTAGTACATAAACCTTTTCTTTGATACCTTGTCTTTGAAAAGCCATAGGAGTGTCATTTTCAAAATTCATAGCTTTTCTGGCTTTTTCTATAAAATGGTTTCTTTTGCAGATGTTAAAAACATAACCATCTGTCGCATTTAAGAAAAAAGCGATTTGACGCTGTGTAAGTCCACGATAAATACCTTCCTCAATCACACTGGTATATTTTATGATATTACCATTTTTATCCAAAGCACCCTGATCAATCAACTCCTGTCTGATTTTACTGGATTCGCCCTCAGATAAATTCATAATTTCTCTGATTTCATGATACCGAACAAAAGTCTCTAAATATCCAAGCATTTCACTGGTAAGTGCAACCTTGCGTTCTGCTTTACCTAGTTTTCTTATTTTTCTATAATCTGATTCCTCTGCATATCCAGCCTTCCGTAGAGATTTTTTTGCCTGTGCTCGGGATTCGTTTAAATAACCTGGCAAATCACAAAATTCATATCCATCCCATAAAGCTTTATATTCTTTGCAGGGGAAATCCGTTCTTTCTTTTGGTAATTCATAGGGCATCATTGCCAATCCGTATTTTTCCAAAACATCATCTATGGATAATGTTACCAAATCCTCTATCACCTTATGATTTCTATACTGTAATAAACTTTCAATAGAAGTAGCACTGGAATAAGGAAGCATATCTACGGAATATCCCATTTTTTCAATATCTATCCGAATATAATCTGGAATGGTGTAAAAGAACTCTGCAATATCATTTAGCGAATAAGCGCCAAGCTCTACAAAGGCTTTAATTTGTCTTTTACGGGCATTTATTACATTTTGATAATTCATATCGTCACCTCATACAAAGTCGCTTATTTGCCCAAAATAGCCTCTTCCAGGGCGCTCCTACGTCTGTCAACCTCTGCTTGTTCTACACCTAAGATTCCATTGAAATTTTTAATTTCTTCTACGGATTTTGCTTTTGTTCTGGTGTTGTCAGGGTGTAATAAATAAACATCATAACCGACTGAAAACATACTGATAGCATATTGAAATTCAACAGGTTTGATATCATCTCCTGTATATCCATACGCTAACATTTGTTCCGTAAGAGATAACATTTTATAATCAGTATTGATACGTTCAGCAGAGATATCTTTATCTTGTAACTCAATTAAAGCTTTTGCACCATATTTTTCAATAATAGCTGCTTCTAATTGCATATTTGCGTTTGCTACTGCATAGGTTTCTTCTGCAAGCCAGTTATAAGCCTCTCTTAACTCCTGCATATTCGTAGCCATATCTCTACGTTCTGCAACTCTTTGCTCCAAATTCTGCATACTTTTTCTCCTTTTTCTTTTTTGTATGAGGTGTATCTCTACCATACCACATACTTATTTATATATGTCAAAAAAAAGAAAAAAGATGGGAGATTTCCCATCTTAAAATAGTCGTATGATAGATATTACAAGAATTACAAGTCCACCCACAACAGAAAACAATCCATAAGACATGGTAGTAAAAATATCATTATCATTTATCTTAAAGTGCTCCGGATCATTTTGATCAATCAATATCTGAATTTCAGACCACATTTTTATCTCTGTGTTGATTTCCGTAGGCTTTGTGGTATAAGTATGATCCTTATATTGATATTCCAAAACAGCCATATAAGCAGGAACTTCTTCCTGGGGAGTCTTACTAATCTTTGCACTTACCGATTTTAATGCTTTAAAATTACTCTGAATGGAATTTAAGTTAATTACTTTTGCAACAACGGCAGTATCACATTGTTTTAACTTTTCTTTTTGCCCAATACAATAAGCAATAATAAAGAAACCACAAAAAATCAATAAAGCACCCAAAACTATTTTTGCATTATTCATAAAATTATCTCCTATATCTCCAAATTTAATATATTCCATTTTTACCTCACATGAACAAATATCCTCTTATTTATATATGTATAAAAAAATCCTATTTTCGCCAAATTTCAAAAAAAATTTGACATATGTAAGTAGATATATTTTTTACAGAAAGGCATATTTATGAGATTAAAAATTCAAATGATACCAAAAACGATGTATGAAAAAAATGTACGATCTGAGCTTACTACAACAGACTGGCAGCAGTTATCCAGATTAATTCGCTATCAGGCACATGGTACCTGTTCTATTTGCGAAGCAGAAAATTTAGATTTAAGAGATATGGATGCCCATGAAGTCTGGGATTATATTATAGAAAAGAAAAACGGAGAAAAAGAATATATCCAGCGTTTAAAAGAAATTATCCCAGTATGTAAAAAATGCCATGCTGCAATACATATCGGGCATACAAAAGCATTAGGAAAACAGACACATACAAACTGTTATGAAAGAGCAGTAGACCATTTTATGGCGGTAAATCATTGCGGGTATTCTAAATTTGTAGAAAAGGAAAGAAAAGCCCACAAAAAGTGGCTAAAAAGATCCAAACATAAATGGAAACTAGATATCAATCGAGACTATATTAATCATTTGTTAGAGGAAAGAGTAGAGATATAGAATGCAAAAGAAAAGCTATTGTCATTTGTCCAAAAGTTTACCCAATATCTAAAACAACGTGATGAAATCGATATCAATTTAGATGAAATCTTGTAATTGCACCATTCTTTTTATCTTTTTATACATAAATAGATAAATAAGTAAGAAGGCAGGAAAATGTTATGCGTAAAAAATCAGTTATTTCTCTTTTAACTTTAGTAACTTCCCTTACATTAACAGCATGTAGTTTTCAGTTTTCAACACCGAGAGATTTTCCCCAGGTCCCGGACCAGGTGCAGGAAATCAGCGTAGAACTTGGAAAAGAAATCTCAGATATCGTAGATAGCACAGATTTTACGGATGCTGATCAATTAGACCAGATGACAACTGAAGTTGTTGAATGGGCAAAAGATTATGCAGAAACAGAAGAATCCATCTCAGAATTTCAAAAAGCTACCTTAATGAGAGTAGTAGATGGAGATACCATTGTAGTAGAAATTGATGGTGAAGAATATAAAGTAAGACTTATCGGTATCAACACACCGGAATCTGTTGCACCAGAAGAATATCTGGAGAAAACCGGAAAAGAAAACTCCCAGGCAGGAAAAGATGCAAGTGAATTTACCAAAGAAATCTTAAAAAATACAACTACCGTATATCTGGAAAAAGATATTTCCGAAACAGATAAATATGGAAGATTACTCCGTTATGTATGGTTGGAAATTCCTACAAATGCTGATGACTTGGAAGAAATCTCTACAAAAATGCTAAACGCTATTCTGGTAAAAGAAGGAGTTGCTAATATTGCAACCTATGAACCGGATACCGCACATGAAGAGGATTTCTTACAATTAGATACCGACTGAGGCTCTATTATGTTTTTACAAAGCAAAAATATATGGAAGGATACTGCAGATAATAGATTAACGGTAGATGAATTAAAAAACAAGCGTTATTTATTGGTGGATTATCTTACGATGATAAAAATAAAAAAAGAAATTTTAGAAGATAAAAATTGTGGAATGCCTGCCACCATAAAAAACGAAAAAATGCTGAGAAAATATGAAATGATAATTTCGGAAACAGAACAGGAAATTAACGAAATAAATCAACAAATTAAAGACCAGATAGAGATAGAGCGGTAGATTATTGTCTATCGCTTATTTGCTGCTGTAAATATTCCTCATATCCGGATAATGACTCTAATTCTTCTTGTATTGCACAACTGTGAATTCCCATCATAATACTTGCCAGCAATAATAAAACTCCAAGAATTGTCATAATTTTTTCAAGTAATGTAGGTCTTTTTTGTTCCATATTTTTTTACCTTAAATATTTAATATGTCAAACCACGAAACAAAACCTAGCGTAGCGCCGACTTAATTATTTTATCAAATTATGTAAAAGATGTCTACGATTATACAGTATTTTTGCGGATTTTTTTGACATATATAGATAGTTAGAAAATGAAAGGAAACTATATTATGGACCATATCGAAATTTCTTTTAAAAAGCAGAAGCATTATGAAAGAGCATTGGAAGCTTTAAAAATGTCCAATATCGATCATTATCCCATTGATGAACAAAATATCTATATTTGTGGTCATCTAAAAAAGAAACAAGTCCAAAAAGTAATGGACGACTATCTTATCAAATGTGATGTCAAGAAACATGAAGACCATATCACCAGAGAATAAATATACGTAGGAATTTCTCTTACGTATATTTTTTTGCCAAAATTTTACGAAAAGAAATAAAAATATTACAAAAATATTTCAAAAAAGCAAGTTTTTACGGATTTTTTATACATATAGTAGTAGATACAAAATGTATCCACAAGATATATGTAGAAAGGAAAGAATCCACACAGTTTTAAAAAACGTAATACTACGTAATTTAATTTCATAAGTGAGATTTCAGTTTTGACATGACGGGTAGACAGCATTTAACATTTGGATTAGTAACTGGAGCAGCATTCACAGCTTATTTGTATAGCATCGGCGCGGTACAGACAAGAGAAGCGATGTTCTTTGTCGTAGGAGGATCTGCTCTTGGCAGCTTACTTCCGGATATTGATAGTCGAGAGGCAACCATTTCTAAAATGTTACCTCCTGTTACTACTTTGCTTTCAAAACTGATCAACAACCTGTTTGGACATAGAGGACTGATACATTATCCTATTTTTTGGATGATCCTTTTAGGTTTTACATTACCACAGAATTTTAATCTTATTGGATTATATTTTGGTGTTTTCGGACATCTATTATTAGATGCTTGCACTTATAAAGGGATTCCGGGACTTACCTGGGCATTTAATAAGAAAAGTACTTTTCGAATTTTTCCTAAAAAATGGAAAATGTATGTCGGTACTATCAGAGCAAGCGTTGCAAATTTCCTTATGACTGTTGGAACCACTACCTTACTCCTATATCTTGCATCAAGAGTATAAAAAGGAGAAAAAAGGTTTGAAATTGAAAAAAGTATTATGTGGCATTTTATTAGGAACTATGCTTTTTAGTACCCCAGTAATGGCTGCAGAAACCAATGAAAATTTCGTTGCATGGGAGGATTTAAAGACTTATTCAGAAGAAATCGGAGAAAAGTATAACATCGATCCCTATATTTTACAGGCATTGACTGAGAATGAAAGCAGATTATACATTAAAGCTGAAAATGGGGATTGTAAGGGAATTACACAGATTAATATTAAATATCATGCAAAACGTATGGAAGCGCTTGGGGTTACCGATATTTATGATCCATACAGTAACTTATTAGTTTGTGCGGATTATTTATCTGACCTGAAAGCGGAAAAAGATGACATTTATTATATACTAATGCGATATAATATGAAAACATCAACAGCAAACGATATGTATGAAAAAGGTGAAATTTCCAATTACGCAGACAGTATTGTAAAAAGAGCTAGTGAGCTTTCATTAAATGATTTGAGAGCTGCCAAAACCGCAGCAAAAAAACAAGCAGATCAGGAAGCAAAAGAACAAAAACAAAAGGACGCCCTGGCAGAAAGCGAAAGACGCATCTCAACTGGAATGGATGGAACTTTACCCAAAGGTGGAGCCGCTCTTTGGACAGAATGGAAATAATATATGATACCTCAAGATATTTTAATCTTGGGGTATTTTTCTGCCCCAAATCACCCATTTTTCTGGATTTTTTTGACATAAAACAATAACAAAAGAAATATCTACGACATAAAAAAGGAGTGCTATTATGTATCAATTAACAGATATGGAAGAAGATGCTTTTACCTCTGCATGGGAACGCTGGGTGGAGGAAACACCCAGTATATTAAAAACCACAGGTATTCAATATACAAAAAAGAATCCTATTTTTGCATCCAGAGATGATTATTTGACGGCAAATGAGGATAGTTATTATAAAGAACAAAAAGTGACATTGGATACAGATTTGGATGAATTAAAGGCTGCTCTAAGAGAAGAGTGGGCAGATGAAGTAGATGAGGATTTAATTATGTCTACGTCTAGTGAGGGAATTTATGAAATCAGCCGCAACATTTTTGATAAATATTGTGGTAAATATATGGATAAACAACTGGATGATTATAATGCAGAAGAAATGGAAATATGCTAAATATAACAATACTTTTTACAAATGGAGGATGCAATGAAAAACGGACTTTATCATATAGAAAATAACAAAATTTACAAAATGCATTTAGATGGTCCTATGGAGAGAGTCGGAATAGTAGCAAGCGATAATGCAATTGAAAGTATTATAGATTCGGTTACAGAATATATGTACTGTAATTGTGGCGATTGTCACATGAACGAAGGAACAACATGGGACGAGTTACAAGAGGTACGTAAAGAAATCAAAACATATGCAATGGGCATGATAAAATCAAACTTAGAAAGTGCAATAAAAAGGACAAATATAAATTTAGATACGGAATTAAATCATTCTAATACGGAGGAAATGGAAATATGTTAAATAACTATTATTTTACTTTTGGACGCAATAAAAGACTTCCGTATCAGAATACTTACATTATTATAAAAGCTGATAATATGGAATCTGCCTGTACTGCATTTCTAAAGAAATTTCCAAATAGTAATGAGCCAAAAACGTTAAATTGTTCTTTCATATATACAGAAAGAGAATGGCACGAACTATATAATGAATCTTCTTATGGGGAACCGGCGGCTATATTTGCTGCAACAGATATTCTGGTAAACAAACCAAGATTATTTGTAGATATGGATGGTACTTTGACAGAATGGAGAACTTTAAAATTTAGCATAGGTAAATATGAGGATAAAGATAAAATCCAGAGCCAATTACACTATCTGTTGAATACACCAGGTTATTTCTATTCTTTGAAACCACATCAGAATATTATAGATGCGATAAAACAAATGATTCAGGAAGATAAAGTAGATATTTATGTTTTATCCTGCGTATTACCAAATACAGAAAAAGGATCTCCCAAACGGGAAAAAATAGCATGGTTACAAAAATATCTACCGGAATTAGAAGAATCACATTATATCTTTGTACCTGATGGGAAAAACAAGGTAGACTATATTCCTTGTGGACAGATGAGTACTGATTATTTATTTGATGATTATTCTTTGAATCTACATAGGTGGGATAGAAGTGGACAAACTGCTATCAAATATCTAAATGGTAAAAATGGGACAAAAGGAACTTTCCAGGGAAATAAAATTTCTTACGAAAGATCAGCAGAAGATGTTGCCAGATTACTTACCAATATTTGTACGGAAAGACAAATGATTATAGACGAAATTCCTCCAGAGATTGATGAAGAATTCGACTATCAATCTTTTGACTTCGATGACTATGAGTAAAGGAGATATATAATGGCAGATACTAAAAAATCTTGGAATACATATCCAAATAATACACCTCCAGATATTCCACAAGATGAAAATTTTGGAATAGAATATGAGGTGAAATACAGATTACCAGATGGTACCATTAAAACAGATATTACGGAATGGTTGTGGGATAAAACATGGAATTGTATTTATCCGGTAATTGCCTGGAAGGAATACGATAAAATTATTCCTTTTACAAAAGAGAATGATACGGATTTAGAGAGAGAATAAAATGATAGACACTAAGTATTTTCTTAGTGTCTATTTTTAATGTGAAATGACGAAAAATTGCAAAGGTGTAATAAGTATCATATATACACTTTTTATTTTCCGCATTTTTTACACAAATTTACAACCCAGCTTTTCTGTCGTATAATATGATACGTACTTTTCAAAGCATCAGTAGTATATATTATGACGACATTTTACTATATTTCTTGTAATTTCATCTGTGATTCCATACAATCTAATACAGTTTGCTTTCCTCTTTCATCTAATGTATTATATAAAGACATAATACGATAAAGATTGTCTTCTCTATCTATTTTCTTTCCAGTTAATATCCATAAAGTGTCAATATCCATTCCAGTGTTTTGCAGTTCTGCCAATCGAATCATCGCACTTGCAGGTAAACTCCGAGTTCCTTTTTCTGCCAATGATAAGGAACTATAACTGATGCCTAATAATTTTGCAAATTCCATCTGCGTTAAATGTAATTGTTTTCTTGTCTCTTTTATTCTATGATTCATTTTATATACTCCTATAATTTTCTTTTTACGCTACGATATAAAAAATATATTTTTTTAGCAATTTTCTATTGACAAAGATTGTTTTTTACATTATGTTCAAGCTGTAAAGAGGACAACACATCTTATCGGGTTCTTCCGATTTCTTTACAAAAATTATATTATCATAGCTATGGAAAATATGAAAGTGATAACTAAGATATGAGACAAAAGAAAGTTTAGAGGGGCTTTTTATGTATGAAGTTATCTGTACCACATATTCTCCAGATACACAAGTCAGTATACGTGAAAATACAAATACTGTAAATGAAACAGTATGGCTGTGTCGTGCTTATTTTGCACTCATACGAAAAATTCCTCCTAAGACATTGAAAAATTATATCAGAAAAGCGCTTTACTGCGAATTTATTATGATACAATGTAAAAATATGATTATCAGTATCCGTTTGATACAAAACGAAGAGGATAGTCTGTCTTAACTGGGAAAGGACAGAAGTTATGATCACACAAAAGATAAATCCAAGAGATATGTATTATTTTTTACGCAAGACCGGAAAATCTGTAGAATTTTTAACCACACATTATTTTGAAGAAGTTGTATCAGAAGATAGAGTTCCACGATATGTTACTAGAAAAGGATTAGTTGTACAGAAAGCAATTACCGATCCAGTATTTGAAGATAGGTGGGAAAATGACCAAATTTTATTAGCTGCGTTCCTACATGGATGGGAAGAAGACGGTGTAAATTTGATTCGGAAAAATTTATATTTTGGATATGATTTAAATATTCCATTTTGGAAACAATATAATGAACGTATGTCAGAACTTATTCGTCTGCTCAGGAAGCATAGTACTTTTATGGAGGAAGAATAAATATTATGAGTATAGAAGAGTTTAAATCAGAATTGATAGATACCATAAATGATGTCTGCGTGGAAAATGAAATACCCGCAAAAGCATTTATTCGTAAAATATGGAAGGTTAATACATTTGATGAAAAATTATCTTTTACAACACCAGAAGAACCAGTTACATCTCCGGCAATCAGTGTCAATGATATTTATCTGGAATATTGCAGAGAACATCAAAATATGAATGTTATTATCCAAAAAATACTGGCAACTTTTTTATGGTATTGCGAAAATGATGCCTATAAAGATTTATCCAAACAAAATTTAACCAATATGCAGACTTATATAGATAAAATATCTGAAACTGGAAATCTTATTCCCGTACTGATCAATACCAAAGCAAATGAAAATTTTATTTCCGAACTGGTCCATAGACAATGGTTGGACTTAACAATCGTTTATCAATTATCTCTAAAACGGGATGAAACTTCAGCAATGACTATTTTTGTCACAAATGGAATATTGAAACATATAAATCTATCGGAAAATGATTTATATGAAAAAGCAATGGAAAATTTAGAAATATCTACTATGTTAGCTCATACCACAGATTTGCCATCAAAAGCAAACAATAGACGCGATAATGAAATGATAGCAATCAGTGCAAGAGGAGAGTATGGTGCTGCTGGTATCTTAAATCACAAAGCAATCCGTTTTTTAGCAGAAAAGTATGGAGATATGTACCTCCTTCCTGCATCTATCGACATGTTTTATGCAATCAAAACAGACATGGATATACCGGAAAATTTATTAGAAAGCGTTTATGAAATCAATCAGACAATAAAGCCAACAGAACGTTTATCCAACAATATTTATAAATTACATGCAGATGGACTAAGAATAGAGTTAATACGCAGCAAACATAAGGATTTATTATAAACAAAAAGGACTGGGGGTTACCTCAGTCCATTTTACTTAATTCTCTGTATTTGTGGTATCCTTCTGAAAAGCTTCCTCAAATTTCTTTGCATCTGCTTCCTGAATGGTAGTCTCTGCTGTTTTTTCGTTGTCAGGGACAGAACCTTCTTCCTCATCCTCTTCATAATCAATCATATCAAGGTTTTCGAGTTCTTCCATTGTTTTCTTATATGCAAGAGCTGCCACAACACCAAAAGCTGCACCGGCAGTGAAAATAGCACTTCCTAAAAGCGCCTTCTTAATAAAATTACCCATTCTTTTTCTCCTCCTTGGCTTCAAACTGTTTAAAGAATTCCGTAGGACTTACCTTTGCATAAGTCTGGGAGCATACACCATCGATTGCTGCACCATCTGCCATTGTGATTGTTGCAGATTTAATATTACCCTTAATGATCGCAGTTCCGGAAACAGTAACAGGTCCCTTTACATCAATATCTCCATTTACAGCTCCATTGATTTCAGCAGCAGTAGCAGTGATATTTCCAATGATGACAGTATCCTTCGATATTTTTACATCTTTTGCTGATTTTACATTTCCAACTACCTTCGCTTTATCAAATGCTACGATACCTGCATCAATATTACCTTTTACTTTACCGGCAACATTTACCATTTTGATAGCGGTAATATCTCCCAATACTTTTCCGTTATGCATAATAGATACATTTCCCTTAGCTGTAAGAGATCCTGCAACTTCGCCATTGATAGAAATTCCACCTTCGCTGGAAATATCTCCACCAATCTTTGTACCAAAAGCAATAATGGTATTACTATTTTCCGCAGATTTATTGGTTGCTTTTTCTTTCTGCGCGGGAGGGGTCTCCGGTTTTGCCACAGACGCTGATGCAGGTGCAGGTGCTTCAGGAGGCTCTGGTGCCACATCAGCCATAGATGCAGGAGCTTCAACAGGTGTTTCATCCTCCGGTAATAAGTTTTCTACCATAGCAGCTTCATCTTCAATTACAGAAGCACCATTGGTATCCGGTTTTGTTATTTCTTCAATTCCTTCAAAAAATCCCATAAATTGTATCCTTTCTATTACAGTATAAAAATATTTTATCTACTTATATATGTCAAAAATATTTTGATTTTTTGCTATTTTTGTTGTTTTTTTATACATATATAAATAGGAAGGTGAACTTATGAAAAAGGAACATGTTAAAATATCTCCAAATGACTACAAACATTTACAATCTCATCCGGAACTTCTGGAAAATTATTGTTTGAATGAAGCAGCTATCAGTAATTTTCCGCCGGAGGGATATGGATTTTTTAATCCGGAACTAGAAGAAAAAGACGGAGACCATTATGTTACATGGTTTCATTATGAAAGCTGCGATTAAGGAGATAAGATGAGCATAAAAAGCATTATCAATGACTATATTTCCACAATCATGGATAAAAATATCGATATCAAAAATCCCACAAAATGGAATCTTATCAAAGAAGATATCGAAGCGTATGGATTTTCAGAAGAGATAAATACTTATATTTTCAAAGTTATCTGGGAAGCCATTTGTACAGAATACCAAAAAGGAGAATAATATGAAATTATTCAATAAAAAATAAACTTACTTTTATACTGATAATTATGGGACAAACCAATGATATGCAAAAGTATAAATAAAGAGGAGGATAACAAAGATGAGTGACTGGTTAGACAGAAATGATAGAAGATTAGATATTGGTGACAAAGTAACCTACCCTAGAAATAGGACAACTTTTGATGAGATATACGAAAACAGTACAGTTATAGGGTATACAAGTGATGGTGATGTTATTGTTAGTGGTAGATAGATGGACCTAGAGTTATAAAGGCTAGAAACTGTGAAAGATGGTAACTGTTGGTAACCAATGGTTACCAATTAAATTTAAACAATTAGCATGGAGGTAATGAAGATGTACGACAAGAATTATACAAGATTGCATTTAGGTGATAAGGTAAATTTTTCAGACGAATATGGTAACAAGTGCAGCCAGATTATGAGTTTTACACCTACTGGTAATATCATTGTCAGAAAAGACAGATACAGCCCTATGGAAGTAATTGATCCTAGAGAATGTGAGTTAAACAGAGATAGGAGATATTAAGATGAGAGACAGAACTGGTAAGCCACTTAATATTGGTAATAAGGTTTATAGTATTGATATACCGGAAAAAGATATAAAATGCATTCCATTTAATATAATTGATACTGGAATTAAAGCACTTTATACTCAAAATATCCATATCATTATGTTTTTCGAAAAATATAATGATATAACTCTATGTAGCAAAAGTATTATTGGAAAATGCGATAAACCGTTACTTAATAGAACATTTTCAAAAGATGAAATAAATAGAATAGCTCTTTCCGAAAATACAGTTAAAGAAATAATAGACAATTTTGAAAAACAAGAAGACCACGATTCAATAAATTTAATGGGGGAATAATATATGATTACAGAAACTATTATAGGCAGTACATTAGGGATTAAACTAATAAATGGTAAATTAAAACCGACTTACAGTAAAACAAAACAAATAATCTCTTATATTGTGTTTGGATTTTTTTGCCTTCTCTTTTTAGGAATACTCATATTAGGTCTTATAAACATAAATCCACAATATATATTTATACCGTGTATTTGTTTGTTCTGTACAATCTATTTATTTTTAATCAGCCCATACACACAAAATAGTAAAGATTATGATATTGTATTTGCGAACGAGAATACTTTATCCGGATTTACATTATTCTATAAAGGAAAAGAAGTCAAAATAGATTACATTACAGATGAGACGGGAAAAATTGCATATAAAAAAAATAATTCAAAATTAGAATGTATTTCTTATGCAGATGGAACAAATATGTCCAATCTTACAAAATATAAGATTATAAATTATTTTACAAAGTGGTTAAGCGAAAATAAGTTGCTTTCTTCGGAAGTTACAACAACATATGAATAATAATAGAATACCAGACGTAGAAACGCCTGGTATTTTTTTACCACAAGATCTTTTGTCCACATTGATCACAATATTTTTGATTTCCGGTAATCCCGCTACCACATTTTCCACATCTGCCAAACCAGATACCATTATTTTTATATCTTTCTTTTGGCTGCATAGGAATGTCTCTGGTCTGTTTTACTTTTACAGCCGCATAAGGAAGAGGAGTAGTACAAACCGGTGCTGGAATACTTCCGCCAATACCGACTGCTTCCTTTGCTAGTTTGTCAGCCTCTTCATTTCCTTCCACACCGGAATGACCTTTTACCTTTACAAAAGAAATCGTAATATGTTTTTTTGCTTCCTTCATAAAATTACGATATCCAATCGTACCAATCTTATTTGCACGCCATTTATCTGTTGCCCATGCTGCAATACCTTCATAATCATAATAAATGGTAATTGATGGAATATGATATTCGATAGCCTTACTTACAGCAGCCATAGCCCCAAGGATTTCCCCAGAGACATTTCGCATCTTTGCCATTTCCGCATCGTTTCCATTTCCCTGTAATATGATTTTTTCTTTACCGATACATAAAAATCCACCATATCCATATACGCCGGTATTACTATTATAAGATCCATCTACAAAAGCATAAGTGGATACCTTTGTATTCTGTGGTGTTCCTGTTTTTTTGCCTGCTGTGGAGGGTTCTTTATTCCTTAAAAAATCTTCCGCATCTTTTTCCGAAGTGAATGCTTTGTAAATAGCACCTGGATAACCTTTTACCAATGGTTCGCATTTTGCCCAGGAATCAAACACACCTGTTTTCACACCTTTTTTCACCGCATAATATTTACTCATCCTTTTCACCCTCTTGTATTTCTCGTATTTTTTCTAATATTTCATCACGATCGATAGTATTACTTGCATTTCTAGCACTTAATTCCAGACATCGGATATAAATTTCTTTTTCCTGTTTATCCATATTTTCTCCTAATAGGTATTATATTTTTTCTTTACCATATCGATAATCTTATAAACATTTGCCTTAGAACAGATTCCCATACTTACAATATCCCGAGGCAAATATCCATTTGATAGATAAAAAATCACTTTTCTTTGTAACTCTGTTAATTCTGTGCTGATTTCCTGTATTCTCATTTTTGTGCAAATATAATTCGCAACATCTGTATTATCCTCTAAGCTATCCAGATAGGTAATATCCTGTGTACCGGGGATAATACTATATAAGCTTATCATACAGGATGCCGGAATTTGTTTCTGCCTGGAATTTGCTTTCATTTCATTTTTTAATCGGTTCCCCATCACCTTGTAAGCATGTGTAGAAAAGTTACTGACTTCTTTATTATAAGTAGTTGCAGCACTTACAAGTCCTTCTGCAGCAATTCCGTACCAATCACTGATATCATCTTCTTTATGTAATAATCCGTATTCTTTTAAAATGCCATAAATCAGATTATGGTTTTCTGTAACGAGTTTTGACTGATCTATTGTTAAATCCATCTCCATAATTCCTTGTTTTTTACATTTTATATTTATATATGTCAAAAATAATCGTAATTTTTTTACTTTTTTAAAAATAATTTTCGATTTTAAGCAAATTTCCATTTTTTTTTGACATAAGAAGATAGATTAAAAACTTAACAGGCATGTGGTGAGCATGTGGAGGCATTTTACTAATCATTGTAAGATGTGTCAGGTGAAAAGATACTGTGAATGCGATTAGGCAAAAAACAGTGATAATACAGACAGCGTAAATCTACGAGGAAGGTCCATCGGTCGAGCGGGTATTGCTTAGGAAAAAATTATGGACGGGCGTGTTGAGCGGCAAATCACGTAAGGCTCTTTGAAATGTTAGGACAAGACGCATTTCGATAAAAAGAGATATAAAATAACCGTTGGGCTTGACCACCCCAGTACCGCTGTTAGAGAGTGTGTCAATAAGATGTGCAAACGTCCCCGAGTCCGCAGTGAGAAATGACGAATCCGAAAGGAAGTACAAAGCGTACATAGTCGAAATAAGCTGGGCACACGTAATTGATTTTATTATGTTATCGGATATCATGTAACGATGCTAGACGTCATCAGTGGTAAGCCGATAATCATACGACCCAAATCGCACGGCCAGGGAGGTTTGTGACCGTCCCGGACAGAAGCTACAAACTGTGCTGCACTAATGGATTACGTACCTTAGTGTGGTGCAATTGCAGTGGAAGAGGATTATATGGAAGATGTATGGTGCATCGCTATGTTTAATGCCGGACCTTGATAGCTGAGTGTGGAATCTGCCACGCTTTTTTTATTATGAAAAATGAAGTCATAAAAAGAAGCTGATTCCCAAAAGTTTTACCGAACTTTTATCTGAACCGTATGATTTTTTCAATACACAAACGTGGAGAGTGTGAAAAAATATAGGCATCCCCTATGCAGACCAAGAGATATTTTTTGTTTTTTGGCGAGCAGGGGGGATATAGGATTAGATCGATTTAGGATGTGCATGCAAATGATTGAAATTACAAAGTAGATATATAAAAATTAACTTTGGCATGCACGTATCCCCTGGCAGGCAAGAAATACCGATTCGAGATGATGTCAAATAAAACAAATCAAAAATTCCAATGCAAATCATAATATAATCTGTTTCCCGTCAAATATAAATCATAGTGTTTCCTAATCTACATAAAAATAAAATTCGAAATTTAAACTGCAGTATATCTGATCGGAATGAAATCTGCACAAAATACAAATTGGAATTCCAAGGTGGGTGAGCAGATAGATGCAGCCAATACAAATCGAAATTCCTGCATAAATCATAAATTGCATTGGGTTCCCACCAAACTATAAATTATATATATATATTATAATTACATATATAAATACAAGGTATTCAACACAGCTATCTTTTTCTTTGCTTCTTTCTTTTTCTATTTTTTCACTTTTTCTGTTTCTATTTTATTTTCTTATCAGAAACTCAAATTTTATTTCATTTTCTATTTTAAATTTCACTTCCTAATTTTAGTTTCTCATATTTTTTTTACATTATTTTTCACTTTTATCACAATTTTCTAAACTTTTTCGATTTTTTTTTACATATATAAGTAGAAAATACAAGATATAGTAGAAACTAAAAAAAGGAAATACAAATACATGTACGAAGGAATAGAAACTGCATCACTTACAAAATTAGATACCAGATTTGAATTTGATTGGTATTTAAGGACCGTAGATTTTATAGCAGAAGAGAAAGCTTTGGAAACACAAAATGCCTTATATCAATTATTTTTAGGAGCTATGCGGGTAGTTCTCGATTACAAATGGTTACCGGAATGCAAAGGATATAATTTAGATGATATTTCCATTATTGCGAGCATAGAAGAAGATAAAAATGGTCATAGAGAAAATGAAAATAACGAAGCTTTTGGAAAATGGGAAATGCGTATTCATTGTAAATCCGGAAAGACCAATGTGGCAAACTTATTAAATATTGAAAAGGATATGGAACGTTTTATCAGAGCTAGATTCGGAGTAAAAATACCGGAAGATTTAACAGCAATCAAACAGGAATATGAAAGAAAACAGACACTTACTTTATTTACTGGGATGGAGGGGATAGCTAATGTGTAGAGTTTCTTTAGATATTTCCAGTAGTGGTACCGGATATGCAATTTATGAAAAAGATAAATTAACAAATAGTGGAGTGATTCATCCGAAAGGAGAATTTGCGAAAGACAGATTTCCTGAAATGGTGAAACAAATTAATACGATTTTAGAACAAAATCATCCATCAAAAATTATCGTAGAAGGTTTTTATTGCGCAAATAGTTTTGCATCTGTGGAATATATCCTAAAAATACATGGTGTTGTAGAAGCTTGGGCAGCTATGAATGGAGTAAGCAGAGTTGTATTACCCCCCAGTAGCTGGAGAAAAACATTAGGATTTCCAACACCAAAAAAAGGACAGCCAAAAGGGACTGCAAGAAAAGAAGCAAAACAGATGTCTATCCTTTTTGCAGGTAATTTATTAGATAGAGCACCTATTTCAGATGATGAAGCGGATGCAATTTGTTTAGGGTACGCAGAGTATATTTTATCGAATGAGGAAAATAAATGCAAAATATAATAGTTGCCGTTATTTTGTTAAAGCATGGTATAAATCCATTTTTACCGGTATATCAAATAAAAGAGAAACTTCAATCCAGATTAACGGTAAAAGAAAAAGATTGGATCATCGAACACGGAGTAAATAAAGATTATTTGAAAAGTTTATTTTATGAGGAATAAAACATGGAATTAAGACCATATCAGGAAAAAGCAAAAAAAAGAATATTTGAAGAATGGAATCAGGGACATAAAAAGACATTATTAGTCCAAGCAACAGGTACAGGAAAGACGATCGTATTTGCAAATGTCATTAAAGAGATTTTAGAACAAAATCCTTCTGCAAAAGTATTAATCCTTGCACATAGAGATGAATTATTAAGACAAGCACAGGATAAATTACGTGTTGCTGCAGGAATCGATGCAGGAATTGAAAAAGCACAGGAGACAACGATTGGTACAGATATCCCTGTTGTTATTGGTTCTGTACAAAGTATGTCTGGAAAAAGACTGGATGATTTTCCTGTAAATTATTTTACACATATTATTATTGATGAAGCACATCATGCAACCAGCCAGACATATACCACAGTGCTTGCTCATTTTCCAGATGCTTATGTGTTAGGAGTAACAGCAACACCCAAGCGTGCAGATCAAAAATCACTCGCCAGAGTATTTGATAGTACCGCATTCGAGTATAACTTAAAAGACGCCATTAAAGATGGATATTTAAGTCCGATCAAAGCACAATGTATTCCACTGGAATTGGATATTTCCAGTGTGGCTGTAAATGCAGGCGATTATGCTCCGGGAGAGATAGCAAATACTTTGGATCCTTATTTGGAACAGATTGCAGTAAAGATGGAAACCTATTGTAAAGGCAGAAAAACCATTGTATTTACTCCACTGGTAAAGACCAGTAAGACCTTTCGTGATATTTTATCCGAACATGGATTTTCTGCTGTGGAAGTGAATGGACAAAGCGGTAATAGAAAAGAAGTATTAGAAGGCTTCGCAAATGGTACTTATGATGTCCTCACAAATGCCATGTTGGTGACAGAAGGCTATGACGAGCCAAGTGTAGACTGTATTGTTTGTTTACGTCCCACACAGTCCGAAAGTTTATATCAGCAGATCGTAGGTAGAGGTACCAGACTCTGCGAGGGGAAAAAGGATCTGCTGCTTTTAGATTTCCTATGGCTTACCGGGAAACATAAATTATGTAAGCCCGCTGATTTATTTGCGTCTGATGAAGAAATTGCAAAGAAAATGTGTGGTCTGATCGATGAGTCCAAGGATCCATTAGATCTTATGGATTTAGAAGAAGATGTCATCACTGAGATTAATCGAGATAGAGAAGAAGCACTTGCAAGACAACTGGATGCCTTAAAGCGTCAGAAAGCACAGTATATTTCCAGCTTACAATTCTTTGCCTCTTTAGAACAGTTAGATGATCTTTTCGCGGCACCGATTTATGCATGGGAAAGAGAGAAACCTACTACAAAACAGCTCCTTGCGATTGAAAAATTTGGACTGGATAGCAGTAAGGTAGAAACAAAAGGGGTTGCTGCAAAAATACTGGATATTTGCTTCCAGAGAAAAGAAGATGGTTTATCTACGGTAAAACAGATTAAATTGTTAGAACGATATGGATTTGTACATGTCGGCAAATGGACCTTTGAGGAAGCCAATGCCATGATAGACAGACTTGCAAAGAATCATTGGAAAGTACCATTTAATATTAGGGTTTCTAGTTACAAGCCAATGAGACTTAAAGAGAACAATTGATTTTCTAAACCCCTCGAATTCGAGGGGGTTAAACCATCTCAATACAAAGAAACAGTGGAGAAGAAAATGCGTAAAGGACAAATTAAATTAGTAGAAAAAACAAAAGAGATATATGGAGAGCAAAATAATATTATTACTTTTTTTGAAAACTCCGAAATGTCACTTAACAGATTAAATGCCATTTATCAAATACTTAAATGTATTGATAAAGAAGAATTATTATGTTTAAATGCAGATGAATTACAGGAAATTATTTCAAAAATAGATAATCATACAAAAAAATTATATTTCCCATTATTTGATCATGTATGGAATTATAATGATTCTTTGATGCATCCTATTTCTTTACAGGAATTTGAAGAGGTTTACAATTATATAACATCTCCGGAATATTGCAAAGAAACATTGGATGTATACGAATATTGCGAAACATTTGCGCAGGCAAAAGCAGTAATTGCAGAGTGTCCTAAAGATTTTGATTTAAAAGATTTTATACATTCATTTGAACGTGTCATTATAGCTAAAAAACATGCAGATATAGATGAAGTTATGCCATATGTAATGGAATCTCTTCCGTTATCTGAGGAACAAAGAGACGGATTGTATGCTTTTTCTGCCTGGGGATGGTCTTTGGATTTGATCCGTAAATATCATTATGATATACAATCTTATAAAAAGGCAATAGCTGGCATTATGCTTTCCGGATGTAATATGCAGAATTTTGACAAGGAATCATGGGAGAGAGATGGTTATTATCAAAATCACTTCCCGATATCGCTTGAAGAAAAAGAGAAATTGCAATCATTAAATCTACAATCAAATATAGAAATTTATAGAGAAACGTTTTATAAAAAAGTTTCGTTCTCGAAAAATGCTATAACAATTCACTTGACGAAATATAGCTCGTTTAAATGGAACGATAATTTTAAACTTACTTATGGCAAAAAAGATAGATCGGATAAAATTGTATATTTTTATAATACCGGTGAATTTTATAAGGAAATAAAAGAAAAATCAACCTTAATTCCAATTAATTTGCGAGAAATTATGAAATTGATTTCTGCTTATGGAAGTACGATTACCGATTTTCTTTATCCATATTTTGAAATGTTAGCAGAAGATAATAAAATTTATCTGGATATCCTTAGAATTATGAAAAATACGAATAATGATATATATTGTATTCCTCCGATTCCTCTTTCTGAATTCAAAGGCAAACATACTTTAAAAGAGGTTATGACGTCTTATTATAAAAATACAGAGGATATTCCTTGGAACAAGGTAGATATCAAGATTTGTTATGCATATTTCAAATTACGAAAAAAGATTGAGCCTGCGGGATATACTATTTTATGGGATTGGTTAAATGATCATTCTAAATCGCTCACAATTCTGGATGCCGTATTTTTCGAAATTTTAATGAACCGTTTTACTGAAAACAGTTATTGGGAGAATATAAATATTTATGGTAAAAAACAGAAAGTCACAGAAAATACGGTAAGATATACAGTACAAGATTATATCCGTTTTTGTCATAGATTACATAAAAAGATACGTTTAACATTTACAAGTGCAAAAAAGATGAAAGAACTTCATGATGACTATGCTGTAATTATAAAAAACAAATATACCCCAACGATTACAATTCCAAAAAATACAGAGTTTAAGGAATTGGAAAAATTATTACCCACAGATGAATTTACATGGATTAAAACAAAACGTAAGATAATAGAAGAGGGTATAGAAATGCATCATTGTGTTGCGACTTATGCTAATCTGGTAAATAAAGATATTTGTGCCATTTATGGGTTTGTTAGAAAAGACAACAATCGAAGATACACGATTGAATTTAGAAAAAACAAAGAAAGATATTATATCGAACAAATGCAATCTATGTGTGATAGAGGGTACATAGAAGAAGATTATGCTTACGTACAATCATTATTAAACAAAAACAAAAAAGATACAGCAGCATAATTTCATCAGATAGTGCGTTTCTTTTCTTTCATGCCAGGGGAAGCACCGCAGGCATTTTGTATTGTATAAAATCCGTACATCATATTATAATGATAAAAAACAGTAGGAGGGACTTTATGAATTTACAACCACTTGTAGCATATGAAATCACAAAAGGAAGTTCAGATCGTACATTTTCTGTTGGGGATATCATTTGGATGTCTGAAAATGGAGATATTAATAATGTGAAGGCAGGAGGTTGGATTACACCATCGGAATGTCAAAAGGAAAGCTTAGACTTTGAGTGTGTAGAAGCTCCTGACTATGAAGTACTTAAATATGTAAATAGCGAAGTGTGTCTAATAAAAGAAGTGGAGAAAGATTTTAATCATTAACATAACCATGTATTTGTGACATAAAAGGAGACAAATAAATGAATAGTATTACTGCAGAAGTATTAAAACAAACCTTATTTGATAAAGGATTGGAATCTATCCAAGATTTTTTGGGATATAAAATCGATCCAAAAGAAAATAAAGACGTTATTGATCGTAGGATGGATGAAGCTTTAGACCAGATATCAGAAACAGAATTTGATGAATTTTGTAGAAAATATGGAGTATATGAAGAAGAATGGAAAGAAATTTGGATGTAAGTACACCATAGCTCCATACTCCATTTTCACATAATATTATAAACTGACGACTCTTATAAACATAAGAAATTTAATAAATTACTATTAAAAATTCCCATTTTTCCAATATTTTTTGACATAAATAAGTAGGCAATTAGTGCCTGCTTATTTTTTTATGCAGATAGGAGGAAACCTATGAGTCGAACATTTAAAAAAGGGGACTATGTAAATGTAAACAGTGATCTGGGATATTTCTGGGCAGAAGTTGCAAATGATGTATATGCGGGACAGAGATTAGTTCCTGTACGGATCGATATTTCTGAAGAAGATATCCATAGCGTCTTAAATATTCACAAGGATTACGTTCATAGTCTACGGGAATATGTAGAAACAAAATGTAAGGATTTTTATTTGGATCCGACAGATATTACAGATACGGAAATTAAAGAAATCCAAAAACGTATTAAACATGCATGTGCTGGAAAAGAAATGCTACTCGAAGTAGCAAGAGATATCGTATTTGATGCAGTATATGATTTCTTATTTGACAAAAGAGCGGATATGGAAAAGGAAACCCATGATTTCTAAATAATAAGGAGAAAGAAAAATGACGGACAAGGAAGAAGCATTAAAACAAGCATTATTTATGGAAGGTTTAGAGGCTATCGAAGACTTCTTAGGATATGAAATTAATCCAGAGGAAGATAAAGATGTTACTGATTTACGAATGGATGAGGTGTTAGATCAAATGCCGGACGAAGAATTTGAGGCTTTCTACAATAAATATGTAGTAAATGAAAAGGAGAGGGAATGATCTATGAATACAGAATTAGATGATCTCATCGGCGTAGACTATGGAGAAGAATATTATCCAAATCGCCAGATGACAGTCATTAAAAAGGATGGGACTGCAGATCCTTTTAATGTACAAAAAGTATTAAATGCAGTATCAAAATCAGCATTTCGTGCTTCTGTTACCTTTACAGAAGAGGAACGCAGAAAAATCTGTGAAAATATTATATCCAGAGTGGATGCATTACCGGGAACGGAAATTTCCATTGCGATGATGCATAATATCGTAGAACAGACACTGGACCTGATAAATCCTGTAGTTGCGAAGAGTTATAGAGACTATCGTAACTATAAACAGGATTTTGTAAAAATGCTGGATGAGGTTTATAAAAAGAGCCAGTCCATTATGTATATTGGAGACAAAGAGAACTCTAATACGGATTCCGCTTTAGTATCCACAAAACGTAGTCTGGTATTTAATCAGTTAAACAAAGAATTATATAAGAAGTTCTTTTTAACTACGGAAGAATTACAGGCATGTAATGATGGATATATTTATATCCATGATATGTCCGCAAGAAGAGATACCATGAACTGCTGCCTTTTTGATGTTGGTAATGTATTAAAAGGCGGTTTCGAAATGGGGAACGTCTGGTATAACGAGCCTAAGACATTGGATACTGCATTCGATGTTATTGGAGATATCGTATTATCAGGAGCCAGCCAGCAATACGGAGGATTCACTGTTCCCGAAGTAGATAAGATTTTAGCACCTTATGCAGAAAAATCGTATACAAAGTATTACAATGAATATCTTGCTATTTTGCAGGAGAATGGCATTACAGAAAATGTGAAAGCTGGCGCAGATGCCTATGCAATGAAAAAAGTAAAACGGGATTTCATGCAGGGCGTTCAGGGCTGGGAATATAAATTTAATACCGTTTCCAGCAGCAGAGGAGATTATCCTTTTATTACCATGACATTTGGTATTGGCACGAGCAGATTTGAAAAGATGGCGTCTATTGCAATGTTAGATGTCAGACGCGAAGGACAAGGAAAAAAGGACCGTAAAAAACCGGTATTATTCCCGAAACTGGTATTTTTATATGATGAAAATCTACATGGTCCCGGAAAGCCATTAGAGGATGTGTTTGAAGCAGGCATCAAATGTTCTGCAAAGACCATGTATCCGGATTGGCTGAGTTTAACAGGAAACGGATATGTGCCAAGCATGTATAAACAATATGGCAGAGTAGTATCACCAATGGGATGTAGAGCATTTTTGTCTCCCTGGTATGAAAGAGGCGGTACACATCCAGCAGATAAGGATGATAAACCAATTTTCGTAGGTAGATTTAATATCGGTGTAGTTTCTCTTCATTTACCGATGATTTTAGCCAAAGCAAGACAGGAAAGTAAAGACTTTTATGATGTATTAGATTATTATCTGGAATTGATCCGTAAATTGCATATCCGTACTTATGCATATTTAGGAGAAATGCGTGCATCCACAAATCCGCTTGCTTACTGCGAGGGAGGGTTTTTAGGTGGTCATTTAAAGCCATCGGATAAAATCAAACCATTATTAAAACCTATGACTGCCAGCTTTGGTATTACCGCATTGAATGAATTACAGGAATTGTATAATGGAAAGTCTCTGGTAGAAGATGGTACATTTGCAGTAGAAGTAATGGAATATATTAATGCAAAAATAAATCAGTTTAAGGAAGAGGATGATATCCTTTATGCCCTCTATGGCACGCCTGCAGAAAATTTATGCGGATTACAAATTAAACAATTCCGTGAGAAATATGGAGTAATTCCGAATGTATCAGATAGACCATATGTATCGAATAGTTTTCACTGTCATGTAACAGAAGATATTACACCGATTGAAAAACAGGATTTGGAACATAGATTCTGGAATACAATGAATGGTGGAAAGATACAGTATGTGAAATATCCTGTAAACTATAATATCGAAGCGATTAAAACTTTGGTACATAGAGCTATGCAGATGGGATATTATGAAGGGGTAAATTTATCCTTAGCATACTGTGATGATTGTGGTCATCAGGAATTAGAGATGGATGTGTGTCCAGTATGTGGCAGCAGAAATCTAACAAAAATCGAAAGAATGAATGGTTATCTGTCTTACTCCAGAGTACATGGAGATACCAGATTAAATGATGCTAAGATGGCGGAAATTGCTGATCGAAAAAGCATGTAGTGGTAATAACAAAATAAACGAAATAAACAAAATAAACAGGACTCTAAATTATAGTTTGGAGTCTTGTTTTATTTTAAAATTGCGGCACACTTGTCAAAGAAAAATAGAAGGAGTAAAATAACAGCAATCAAAATAATAACTTATAGTCTTAGGAGATATAACTATATGAATTTATATAACTGGGGGAAAATAAATAAAACAAATATAGAAGCATATGTACAAAATAAAGACTATAAAGGATTACTGAATGAATATTATACTATGTCAGGAATGTCTTTAACGCAATTATCAAAATCCTTTCAGTGCTCCAGACGTGCATTGGGTAGATATTTATCTGGGGAACGTCAAGTACCATTTGCAATCGTTAAAATAATGCTACAATCAGTAGAAGTCGAAGCAAAATCAGCAGATGATAATTCTGATGACAATGGAATGTTCGTTTGGTATGGAGGTAAGGATACTTTATTTAATATTATGCGAGCTTATCGTGTTTTACATCTTAAATGGAACCAGTTTGATGCGGCATGTAATTTAAATATACCAATCGAAAAATTATCCGAATATGAAAGCGGAAAACGTAAAATTCCAATTACAGATCTGCAAAAAATTATGGAAGTTTATGGATTAAAATTGGAGGAATTATTTCCCGCACTGGTTTCATATGATGGAAGAAAAACATTTTTACCACTAAAACCTGTTAGTATATTTGAAATTGATGGTGTAAAATATAACCTGCTTGAAGATGAAATACCATTATATGTTAATCCAGAAAATGAAGAATTACTATTATGGCCAAGTTTTCCAATTATGCGATATGATAAAGATGGTACAGCACTATTAAATTATATGCCAAAAGAATTAACAATAGACGAATATGTAAATACAGATGATTTAATTTTTTTGAAAGAAGATTTAGAGACATATTACGAGTATGATTTTGAGGAAAAGAAGCTGCCGCCAGTGTATAAACACCTATTGGAAGAAACAAGTGACAAAAAATGTACACGACAGATATATGACAGAAAAGTTTATGGAATAACATTTTTAGACGATTATAAAGTAAAATTAGATGTTAGTCCCAAAACCATTACATTCGATTTACGTGATTATGTTTTTTCAGACAGTATATGGTATTCGATGCTTCAAGATGAAACATATTTTAATCAGGGAAAGCTACAATATGTTGGAAATGAAATCTATCAAAATCTGTGTATTGTATGGCCAGACGGACAATATGTTCGTATCATCGAATTATATTCAGATAAATATCCATCCAAGTATTTAGCCCAGAAACGCGCAATAACATCAAATACAATTTATGAAAACTGGACCTTATACAAATAAAGCGAGGAAATCCTCGCTTTTATTTTGCCCTTTTTTGCGGTTTTTTTATACATATATAAGTAGAAAAAATAATATTAGGAGGATTTATAAATGAAAGTTGCGAGTACTCACGAGTTAATTGAAAAATTACAGGCATATGAAAAAGAGAATGGCATTGGAGCGATTATCGGAATCGGTACTTATTGTGCCGGAGATAGAGAAAATCAGTATGAAATAGAAATTGCAAATGACTCTATTAAAAACAGAATTTTTGTTGCAGACGGTAGTTACAAAGAAACGAAAATTGATATTTCTGCAGTATCAGATGATGAATTATTCCCCGACAGACGATAGAAAATGAAAGTCGCGCTATCCCCTGATCTTTAGATCAGTGGGTCTAGCGACTGTAATGTAAATTTTATTTTCATGAAGTAATTATGAAAATAAAAAATCTCCGGATATTTAGATCCGGAGATGGTTAACAACATATATAAATAAAGAAGATATAATTTCTCAAAAATACACCAAACAAGAGTTTCTTTAGATGATTGGAGGAATTATTATGTGTATGTATTGCGAAAGAAGAACAGACGTAAAATTTGGATGGGAACAACTGAAACTTCCATACCATAGTAACAATCTAAACGAAGGCAGACTGAATGGAAATGTATTGGAAAATGATAAATGGGATGGTGTTATTCATGATTATCAAACCACTACTCCAGAATTAGTTCTCACTTGTCCTGGTTATTTTAACGGAGAGGGTGTTGGTACTATTTGCATTCCAATAAAATATTGTCCGGAATGTGGAAGAAAATTGGGAAATAAAAAATCATAAGAAATGAGGAATTCTTTACAGAATGGAGGAAAGTGTTATGGATTCAAGGTTTTTTGAGAGAAAATGCTTTACAACAACATCTGATTGTTTATTGGAATTTATGAAGGAACAAAAGGATGATTCAAGTCTTATATTTAATATGGAAGAAGATACAAAAGAAGTATTCTTATATAGTCCAGCGTTTGACGTTGAGTATAATGAGGACGATATCATGGATTGTGTTGGCAGAGAATTGGGTGTCGAAATAAATAACCTGTTTGTAGACGGCGACAAATATTATGCTGCAATTTATTTTACGGTAGATTTATTATACAAAGAACAAAATAGTTTAAAAGC
>OGKS01000009.1_pt1 | contig 80168 bp, 63 predicted proteins | sample 1572491 | NCBI WGS metagenome assembly OGKS01 (sample SAMEA2582153, study PRJEB24529) | metagenome | biome: Human gut stool | place: China | collected 2011
GCATAAGGCAAGGTCACTTCGAAGCGGCGCTCTCCCGAAGAGGGGATATCGAACATCGTGTCCATCATGATCGCTTCGCAGATCGAACGCAATCCCCGGGCACCGAGCCGGTACTCGATGGCTTTATCGACGATATAGTCCAACACCTCGTCGTCGAACACGAGCTTCACGCCGTCCATCTCGAACAGCTTTTCATACTGCTTGATGATGGCATTTTTGGGCTGCGTGAGGATCGAACGCAGGGCCTCGCGGCCGAGCGGCTCCATATAGGTCAGCACCGGCAGGCGGCCCACCAGTTCGGGAATCAGACCGAACGACCTGAGGTCCTGCGGCATAAGGTATTGCATGAGGTTGTTGCGGTCCACGGAATCGGCATTCATCCGTCCGTAACCCATCGCCCGGGTGTTGAGCCGCTGGGCGATCTTCTTCTCGATGCCGTCGAACGCTCCGCCGCAGATGAACAGAATGTTGCGCGTATCGACCTGCACGAACTGCTGTTCGGGATGCTTGCGCCCGCCCTGGGGAGGAACATTGACCACCGTACCTTCCAGAATCTTCAGCAAAGCCTGCTGCACACCTTCACCCGACACGTCGCGCGTAAGCGACGGATTGTCGCTCTTGCGGGCGATCTTGTCGATTTCGTCGATAAAGACGATCCCCCGCTGGGCCAGCTCCACGTCGTAGGAAGCCACCTGCAACAACCGCGAGAGAATACTCTCGACATCCTCGCCCACGTATCCCGCCTCGGTAAGTACCGTAGCGTCCACGATAGTGAAGGGCACGTTCAGCAATTTGGCGATCGTGCGGGCCATCAGCGTCTTGCCGGTACCCGTCGGGCCGACCAGCAGGATGTTCGACTTGTCGAGCTCCACTTCGCTCGCCTCGCCCGAAGCATGCAGCAGCCGCTTGTAGTGATTATATACGGCCACCGACATATAGCGTTTGGCATCGTCCTGCCCGATCACGTACTGATCCAAAAACTCCTTGATTTCATTGGGCTTGAGCAAATCCTCGAATTTCAACGAGGTATTCTTCTTCTCCTTGCGACGGGATGCGGCTTCGTCATGCAGCACATCGTTGTCGATGAGCATCTGGTATCCTTTCGCAATACATTTGCTGCAAATATTGCAACCCTTGGACGAACTCAACAGGATCGCACCATCGCGGCGTTTGGCCCCGCAGAACGAACACGCATCGCTCTCGTTGCCGTAAAGGTCTTCTCCGTAATTTTTAGCCATAGGTCTTTAGTTTTCCTTCGAATTTCGTTCCCGGTCCCGGTCGAACTTTCGGACGAGCCTCTGCCGGGATAAAGTCGAAAACAAACTCCCGCCATCATCTCTACCCGGCCGTCGATCGGCCTCGTTCCGACTTCGCACACCGGAAATATCGAACCGGGTTCTTCATTTATTCCGCTCGGCCTATCGAGCGCCCCGCTCTGCCTCCGCTGATCGGAAACGATACATTTTCTCTCCCGAAATCGACCGTCCCCTGCAGATTGAAACAGAAATATTATCCCCGCTTGGTCAGCACCTCGTCGATCAGCCCGTACTCCTTGGCCTCCCGAGCCGACAGCCAATAATCGCGGTCGGCATCCTTTTCGATCTTCTCGATCGGAGCGCCCGAATGGGCCGCAATGATCTCGTACAGCTCCTGCTTGGTCTTGCGGATCTCGCGGGCCGTGATCTCGATGTCCGACGCCTGCCCCTGAGCCCCGCCCAGCGGCTGATGGATCATCACCCGCGAATGAGGCAGCGCCGAGCGCTTGCCTGCAGCACCGGCGGTCAGCAGCACGGCGCCCATCGAAGCGGCCAGTCCCGTACAGATGGTCGCCACATCGGGCTGCACCAGTTGCATCGTATCGTAAATTCCCAGACCGGCCGTCACCGATCCGCCCGGGGAGTTGATATAAATCTGGATGTCCTTTTCCGGGTCGGCCGACTCCAGGAACAGCAGCTGTGCCTGGATGATATTGGCCGCATCGTCGTAAATCGGAGCCCCCAAAAAGATGATGCGATCCATCATCAAACGCGAAAAGACGTCCATCGTCGCCACGTTCAACTGGCGCTCCTCGATGATCGTCGGCGACACGTAGGCCGCGTACTGCGAGCGGAAATCATGCAGTTTCAGACTATTGATACCGCAATGCCGGGTGGCGTATTTTTCAAATTCATTCATAACCGAACAGTTTGCAAGTTAATAAAAAACATCGGAAGCCGGTTCAAAAATTTTTCCGCGACTTGCCTCCGGTCCTACTCGATTTCCCGTACCCGGCCAACACACGATGCAGGCTCGAATCCGGCAAAAACGAGGGAAGAAGCAAAAAACAGAAGTATGACTACTAAACAGACTTTGAGGGAGTGATTGCAAAAATCAAACCCTCAAAGCTCTGATCGGATACCAATTTTCCGCTGTTTCTTAAATCTCCTTGGCCAGTTTTGCGAACTCTTCGGCAGAAACGGCCTTTTCGGTCACCTTGATCTTGGACTTCACGTCCTCGACCACCTTCATCTCATACAGCTTCTCGTAGATCTTCTGTCCCTGCTCGCGGTCCTCGAGAATCTTCTTGGCGTAATTGGCCAGCATATCTTCCGGAGCCGTCGGCAATCCGTATTGAGCGAACTGGGCCTGTGCCAACGCCTTGGCCTCTGCAGTAGCCTCTTCGGGGGTTACCGTAAGGTTATCCTGCTTGATGAAATATTTCTGGAGATAATTCCAAGTGAACAGTTTTACGAAAGCGTCGAAATCCTTCTCGATCTCCTCCTTGGTGAACTTGCCTTCGTTGATGACGTACAGCCAGCGCTTGAGGAACTCGACCGGCATGGTCAGCCCGGCTTTCTTCAACAGGAAATCACGCAACTGCAACGTGAACAGATAGTCGCTCTCGCGGCGCAGCTCTTTCGAAATTTCGGCATCGACGAACGCCTCGAACTCCTCGGCGGTTTTGACGTTGCCCGCAGGAAAAGCCATCTTGAAGAACTCCTCGTTCAGCTCCGGTTCCGCGAACTTGCGGATCTTGGTGATTTCGAGAGAAAATTCGGGTTTGATACCCTCCAATTCGTTCTCCTTGACCTGCAATACGGCGGCACGCTGCGCCGGAGTCTTGTAAAGCTCATTGACATTGACCTGCGTCTTGAACCCGACCTTCTTGCCGATGAAGGGCTTGCGCTCCTCCTCGTTCATCGAAATCAGTCCGACGTAAGCGCCCTCAATCTTCATATCACCGTTGTCGAGCGTCACCTCCAGCGCTTCGTCCGCCGTTACCTTGTCGGTATCCACCAGACGGCCGAAACGACGCAGGAAATTGCTGCGGTAATCGTCGTGCATCTTCTTATCGACCTTGATCGTGTAGTAGGTCATCTTATCTTTCGCCGACAGCTCGAGTTTCACCTCGGGAGCTTCGCCGATCTCGAAGATGAATTCAAATTCGGTCCCGTTCTCGAAATCGAAGTCGCCCTGCTCCTCCGAAGGGATCACGTCACCGACATAATCGATCTTCTGCTCCTGCAGGTAGTTGAACGCCGCTTCCGAAGCCTGGCGGTAAGCCTGCTCCGCAAGCACGCCCTTGCCGTACATCTTCTTGATCACGCCCATCGGCACCATACCGGGGCGGAAGCCCGGAATATTGGCCTTGCGTTTGTACTCACGCAGGGATTTTTCGACCGCATCGCCGTAATCCTTCTCGCCTACGGTCACCTTGATGAGCGAGTTATTCTGCTCGCGCTGTTCTCTTACGATATTCATATTTCAGTTGTTTTATACGTTACAGTTCGGGTCGGCAAAAGTACAAAATAATTCATTAGCAAGCAACAAACACCCGATAAATATCTCCGCACCGATCCGTTTTTCTTTCAGAAAGGGCTTCGGGGAAAAGCACCCGGACCGGCAGCCCCTCCGATCCGTAATTCGGGCGCCGAAATCGACGTCTTTTCCCGAAAAATAGCTATCTTTGTTGCCTATTATAATAAGGACATACCGGCTATAAACGGCCAACACCGCAGCCGGACAGAATATAAACGATACGAAATCCAATGACAAAAATCGTATGGATCGGACTGCTGGCGATGACGCTGGCCGCCTGCTCGGGACGCACGAAAACCCTCCGAACGGAAACCCCGGCCGCTACCCCCGCCGCGCCGCGCACCTACACCTACCGGGTCATCGAAAGCTATCCCCATTCGACCGACAGCTACACGCAGGGGCTCCTGTTCGCAGACGGAGTGATGTGGGAAGGTACGGGCGAATACGGACACTCCCGCCTGCAGCGCATCGACCTCGAAACAGGACGCACGGACGTAGTGGCTACGCTGCCCCGCAGCGAATTCGGCGAAGGCATCGCGCTGCTCGACGGCAAGATCTACCAACTGACCTGGGAAAACAACAAAGCCTACGTCTATGACGCGGCAACGGGCCGGCAGCTCCGCACTTTCGCCTATGCGGGCGAAGGATGGGGCCTCACGACCGACGGCGAGCGGCTCTACATGAGCGACGGCAGCGAATATCTGCGCATCCTCGATCCGGAAACCTTTCGGGTGCAACGCAGCGTGCCGGTCACCTTCCGGGGTGCCCCGGTACAACTGCTCAACGAACTGGAGTGGATCGACGGGAAGATCTGGGCCAATGTCTATGTCACCGACCAGATCGTCATCATCGACCCCGCCAGCGGCATCGTCGAAGGGGTCATCGACCTGCGCGGCCTGCTCCCGGACGAAGAGATCGCCCCGGATACCGACGTACTGAACGGCATCGCCTACGACGCGGCCTCGGAACGTATCTTCGTGACAGGCAAAAGATGGAGCAAACTCTTCGAAATCGAAATCATACCCCAATAAAATACCACACGACGTGACAAAAAACCGCGACATACGACACGAACTCGAACACCGCATCCTGCTGCTCGACGGCGGATTCGGCACGATGATACAGCAATACGGCCTGGACGAAGCCGACTACCGGGGCAAGGAGTTCGCCGCGAGCGAAAAACTTCTCAGAGGCTGCAACGACCTGCTGAACCTCACCCGTCCGGAAACAATCCGCGAAATCCACGAGAAATACCTCCAGGCCGGATCGGACGTAATTACGTCCAACACGTTCAACGCCAACTCCATTTCGCTGGCCGACTACGGACTGGCAGCGGAAGCGTACCGCATTAACCGGGTCGGCGCAGCCATCGCCCGCGAAGCGGCGGACGCCTTCACCGCCCGCAATCCGCAGAAGCCCCGCTTCGTGGGCGGCTCGATGGGCCCGACGAGCCATACGCTGTCGATGTCGGCGGACGTGGACAACCCCGGCGCCCGGGCTTTCACTTTCGAACAGCTCTCGCAGGCGTACTACGATCAGGCTCGGGGCCTGATGGACGGCGGCGCCGACCTGCTGATGCTCGAAACCGTCTTCGATGCGCTGAACGCCAAGGCAGCGATCTTCGCCATCGAAACCCTCTTCGCAGAACGCGGCATGCGACTGCCGGTCATCGTCTCCGGCACACTCACCTCGTCGGGCCGCACCCTGGCGGGACAAACCATCGAAGCCTTCTACACCTCCGTCGCACACGCCGAACCGCTGGCCGTGAGCCTCAACTGCTCGTTCGGCGCCAAGGCCCTGCTGCCCTACCTGGAGCGGCTGGCCGCTGTTTCGGAATTCCGCGTGGCGGTCTATCCCAATGCGGGTCTGCCGAACGTCATGGGCGGCTACGACGAGACGCCCGCGATGTTCGCCGCCGACGTAGAGGAATACATGCGGCGCGGCCTGGTCAATCTGGTGGGCGGCTGCTGCGGCACCACGCCCCTGCACATCTTCGAACTGGCGAAGATCGTGAACAACTACACGCCCCGCCCCCTGCCGCAGCGGCGGCACGTGACCTGCCTGAGCGGGCTGGAACAGCTTCGGATCGTTCCCGAAGCCAACTTCGTCAATGTCGGCGAGCGCACCAACGTCGCCGGCTCGGCCAAGTTCGCGCGGCTGATCCGCGAAAAAAATTACGAGGAAGCTCTCTCGGTGGCCCGCGCCCAAGTCGAAGCGGGCGCCAATATCGTCGATGTCTGCATGGACGACGGCCTGATCGACGGTCCCGAAGCCATGCGCGACTTCCTCAACCTGATGGGTTCTGAGCCCGAAATCGCCGCAGTACCCGTCATGATCGACTCTTCGAAATGGGAGGTGCTCGAAACGGGGCTCCGGGTGGTGCAGGGCAAGAGCGTCGTCAATTCCATCTCCCTGAAGGAGGGCGAGCAGGAATTTCTGCACCGCGCCCGCCTCATCCGCCGTTACGGAGCCGCCGCCGTGGTGATGCTCTTCGACGAGCAGGGACAGGCAGACACCTATGCCCGCAAGATCGACGTGGCGCAGCGAGCCTACAAGCTTCTCACCGACGACGGATTCCCCGCCGAAGACATCATCTTCGACCCCAACATCCTCGCGGTGGCCACCGGTATCGAAGCCCACGACGCCTACGCCCGGGACTTCATCGAAGCCGTCCGCTGGATCAAGCGAAACCTGCCCCACGCCAAGATTTCGGGCGGCGTGTCGAATCTATCGTTCGCCTTCCGGGGCAACAACGCCGTGCGCGAGGCCATGCATTCGGTGTTTCTCTACCACGCCATCCAAGCGGGTATGGACATGGCGATCGTCAATCCCCAGATGCTGCAAATCTACAGCGACATCGAACCGGAACTGCTCGAACGAGTCGAGGATGTCATCCTCTGCCGCCGCGCAGACGCAGCCGAACGCCTCACGGAATACGCTTCGCAATTCACCAAAACCGCCGCGACGCAGACGCAGCATACCGACGCCTGGCGCTCGGAGCCGCTCGGCAAGCGCATCGAATACGCCATGCTCAAGGGCGTGGCCGACTACATCGAGCAGGACGCGCTCGAAGGCTACCGCACGCTGGGCTCGCCCCTGGCAGTGATCGACCGGCTGCTGATGCCGGCCATGGAAGTCGTAGGCAATCTGTTCGGGCAGGGCAAAATGTTCCTGCCGCAAGTGGTCAAGACCGCCCGCGTGATGAAAAAAGCCGTCGCCGTACTGACTCCCTACATCGAGCAAGGTTCCGAAGCGAACGCCAAGAGTGCCGGCAAGGTGCTGGTGGCTACCGTGAAAGGCGACGTACACGACATCGGCAAGAACATCGTGGCGGTAGTCATGGCCTGCAACGGCTACACGATCCGCGACCTGGGCGTGATGGTCGAGTGTCCCCGCATCATCGACGAAGCCGTCGCCTGGGGCGCCGACGCGATCTGCCTGAGCGGACTGATTACCCCTTCGCTCGAGGAGATGATCCACGTCTGCGAAGAGCTGGAACGCCGGGGGTTGCAAATTCCCGTACTGATCGGCGGTGCGACCACTTCGGACGTACACACCGCCGTAAAAATAGCTCCGACCTACTCGGGCCCGGTGATCCATGCCGACAACGCCAGCCGCAACAACAAAATCCTCGGCGAACTGCTCGGTCCCGGCCGGGAAGAGTATCTGGCTCGCGTGCGCGAGGAGCAACAGACCCTGCGCGACCAGTACCGCCGCCGCGAGGAGATCCGCACGATCCTACCCTTCGGTCAGGTGCGCAAGCTGCGCGTGCCGAAACCCGCGTCCGAAATCGCTGTTCCGGCCCATACGGGACGGCTGGTGTTTCCGGACATAAGTATCGCCGATGTGGAGCCGCTGATCGACTGGAACTTCTTCTTCCCGGCGTGGGGGCTCAAGGGCCGCGTACCGGAGATCTTCGAAAACCCCGAACACGGCGCCGAAGCCCGCAAGCTCTACGACGACGCGCAAAAGATGCTGGCCCGCATCCGCGAAGAAAAACTCCTCACCCTCCAGGGCGTAGCGGGCATCTTCGCAGCCGTCAGCCGGGGCGACGACATCGTGGTCACCGGCCCGAAAGACAAGAAATACATCCTGCCGATGCTGCGCAGCCAGGCCCCGGTCCGGGAAGCCCAGGCCCGCTGTCTGGCCGATTTCATCGCCGACGAAAAGGCAGGCAGAACCGACTATATCGGGGCCTTCGCCCTCACGGGCGGCATAGGGCTCAAGGAGCTGACCGAAAAGTTCCGCGCGGAGGGCGACGACTACAACGCCATCCTCTCGAAGCTGCTGGCCGACCGCCTGACCGAAGCCCTCTGCGAATGGGTGCATATCTTCATCCGCCGCCAGATGTGGGGTTACGAAACCGGTCCGGCGCTCACACCCGAACAGATCATCCGCAGCAAATACCGGGGTCGGCGCATGGCCTTCGGCTACCCGGCCTGTCCCGACCACTCGCTCAAACGCGAGGTCTTCGACCTGCTGGCCGCCGACAAGACGACCGCCATGCGTCTGAACGACAACTATATGATTACACCTGAGGAGGCGCTCTGCGGCCTGTTCTTCGCCGACGCCGAATATTTCTCCGTCGGCCGAATCGACCGAGAGCAACTGGCCGACTACGCCGCACGCCGCAACATGGACATAGAAACGATCGAAAAACTGATACCCAATAACATCTGATGAATATTACGGATCTCATACAGGGCGCCGTCGCTTCGCGCACGACCCGTTTCGCCTTCGAGCTGCTCCCGCCCCTGAAGGGGGACGGTACGCGCAGCGTCTTCGGAGCCATCGACCCGCTGATGGATTTCAACCCGGCCTACATCAACGTCACCTTCCACCGCGAAGCCCTCAAAGAGGACATCCGCCCCGACGGAAGCCGCGAGTGGCACATCATGCGCCGCCGTCCGGGCACGGTCGGCATCTCGGCCGCGATCCGGCGCAAGTACGACGTGGAGGTGGTTCCCCACCTGATCTGCGGCGGCTGGTCGAAATACGACATCGAGGATTCGCTGATCGACATGGATTTCCTGGGGCTGCACAACGTGCTGGCGCTGCGGGGCGACAAGCGGCAGAACGAACCCCGCTTCGTCCCCTACGCCCAGGGACACGCCCACGCCGCCGACCTGGTGCGCCAGATCCAGGCCATGAACCGGGGAGAATTTATCGACGGCGAAGTCGAGGAGTGCCACCACTCCAAGTTCTCGGTAGGCGTGGCGGGCTATCCCGAAAAGCATTTCGAGGCGGCGAACGCCCAAAGCGACCTCCAGTACCTCAAGGAGAAGGTCGATGCGGGAGCCGACTACATCGTGACCCAGATGTTCTTCGACAACAGCAAGTACTTCGATTTCGTGGAGCGCTGCCGCAAAGCGGGCATCACGGTACCGATCATCCCGGGCATCAAGCCGATCTCGACGCCCAAGCACCTGGAGATCCTGCCCCGCACCTTCAGCGTCAGCCTGCCCGAAGAGCTGGTGAAGGCCGTCCGGGCCTGCGGCGAGGACACACAGGCGGCCCGCGAGGTCGGGATAGAATGGGCGATCCACCAGGCCAAGGAGCTCAAGGCGGCCGAAGTGCCGATCATCCATTTCTACACGATGGGACGCACGGACAACATCCGCAAGATCGCCCGCAACGTATTCTAATTCCGAATAGGGCAAAGTAATTGCTATTAAACGCTTAACCATGACACCCGTAGAGTTTCGCCGCCACCTGCACCGCCACCCGGAGCTTTCGTTCCGCGAAACGGAGAGCGCCCGCTTCATCGCCGAGGCGCTCCGCGAGGCAGGCATCCCCTGCCGTCCGATCGCCGGAACCGGCGTACTGGCCAAAATCGAAGGACGCGGCGACCTGCGGCGAGCCGTCGTGCTGCGAGCCGACATCGACGCCCTGCCCATCCGCGAACAGAGCGGCGCGGCGTGGAGTTCCGAGAACGACGGAGTGATGCACGCCTGCGGGCACGACATCCACGCAGCGGTGCTCTACGGCACCCTGCTCCGGCTCTCCGCCGAGCGGAATTTCGAGGGTACTCTTTTCGGAATCTTCCAACCCGGAGAGGAATCGAATCCCGGCGGAGCCTCCAAAGTGCTGGCCGAAAACCCCTTCGAAGGCTATACGGTGCTGGCCGTCGTCGGCGAGCACGTCGAACCCGCTTTGGACGCGGGCACGCTGGGCTTCCGCGCGGGCAAGTACATGGCCTCCAACGACGAACTGCGCCTCACGCTCGAAGGCGCGGGCGGCCACGCGGCCATGCGTGCCGAACACCGCGACACGGTGAGCGCCGCCGCACAACTGATCCTGCACCTCACGGCCCTGAACACGCCCGAACGGGTCGTTTCGATCGGCAAGGTCGAAGCTGCGGGCGCTACGAACGTCATCCCGGACCGGGTCTATATGGAGGGAACGATGCGTACCTTCGACGAACGGGAACGGGCCGAAGTGAAACGCAGGATCGAAGAACTCGCCGCCGCGAACGACGCCTCGTACGGCGTACGAACCCGGGTACACTTCACCCCCGGCTACCCGTGCGTGGTCAATGACCCGGAGTTGATCCGGCAGGCCGTCGCACTGGCCGAAACCGAAGGAATTCCCTTTCAAATGCTGCCCCTGCGCATGACTTCCGAAGATTTCGGCTTCTACGGCACCCGCTACCCGGCGATCTTCTACCGCCTGGGCGTCGGTCCCGGAGCCGGAAAACTGCATACATCCACCTTCAATCCCGACGAGGCGGCCATTCCGACCGGCATCCGGTTCATGGAACTCCTCGCCCGTAACTATTTCAACCGATGAATAAACTGAAAAATACGAAGAAGTCGGCCGCATTCGACCGCTCTTCGCTGATCATTAACCTGTTCCGGGAATTCCCGAACAACAAGTTCTCCCTCAAGCATCTGGCTTCGGCCTCGGGCGGCGCCACCAAGGAGGGCCGTCTTCGTACCCGTGAAATCATCACGGAACTGCTCGCCCAGGGCACTATCGAGGAGTGCGGGCAGGAAAAGTACCGTCTCAGCGGCAAGGAGCGTCCCCGTCAGGAGGGCATCGTACAGATGATCTCGACAGGAGCGATGTATATCCGCTCCGAGGAGTTCGAAAACGACGTATATGTCAGCCAGCGCAATTCGCTGAATGCTCTGGACGGCGACCGCGTGGAGTTCGTCATCACCCGCCGCTCCCACGCCGGGTCCCTCGAAGGCGAGATCACCCGCATCGTGGAGCGCAGCCGCAAGCAATACGTGGGCACGGCCGACGTGAGCGACCACGCCATCTTCGTCAAGATGGATCCCCGGCGCATGCCGATGGACGTCTATCTCTCCAAGCGGGACAACCCTAACGTACAGCACGGCGACAAAGTCGTGATCCGCATCACGGACTGGGCGCTGGGTTCCAAAAGCCCCGCCGGAGAGCTGGTCGAGGTATTGGGCCGCGCCGGAGAGAACAATACCGAGATGCACGCCATCCTGGCCGAATACGGCCTGCCCTACCATTTCGAGCAAAAGGTCGAAGATGCGGCCCAGGCCATTCCTTCGACGATCACCAAAGCCGATTATGCCGCCCGGCGCGACTTCCGCAAGATAACGACCTTCACCATCGACCCGGCGGACGCCAAGGACTTCGACGACGCCCTCTCGATCCGCAAGATCGAAGACGGCGTGTGGGAGGTGGGCGTACATATCGCCGACGTGACCCACTACGTTCAACCCCGCTCGGTGATCGACACCGAAGCCGAGGAGCGCGGCACGTCGGTCTATCTGGTCGATCGTACGATTCCGATGCTGCCCGAAAAATTGAGCAACGAACTTTGCTCGCTGCGCCCCGACGAAGAGAGTCTCTGCTTCTCGGCGGTCTTCACGCTCAACGAGGAAGCCGAAGTACTGGACAAATGGTTCGGCCGCACGGTCATCCTCTCCGACCGCCGCTTCACCTACGAGGAGGCGCAGCAGATCATCGAAACCGGCAAGGGCGACTTCGCCGAAGAGGTGCTGACGCTCAACCGTCTGGCCCAGCGGATGCGCAAAACACGCTTCAAGCGCGGAGCCGTGAGCTTCCAGCGCGAAGAAGCCAAGTTCAAACTCGACGCCGAAGGCAAACCGCTGGGCGTCTATTTCAAGGAGCAAAAGGAGGCCAACCAGCTCATCGAAGAGTTCATGCTGCTGGCCAACAAACAGGTCGCCGAATTCTGCGGACATCACAAAGTGAACGGCCGTGCCGTTCGGCGTACGATGGTTTACCGCGTACACGACGTTCCGAACGAGGAGAAGCTCGAAAAGTTCCGGACCTTCGTTCTGCGCTTCGGCTACGTATTCAAGGCCGACAAGGGACGCGCCGTGGCCAAGGAGATGAACAAGCTGCTGGGACAGGCCAAAGGACGCATCGAGGAGAACGTCATTTCGAACCTCGCCGTACGTGCGATGTCCAAGGCCTTCTATTCGACCGACAACATCGGTCATTACGGCCTCGCTTTCCCCTACTACACGCATTTCACCTCGCCGATCCGCCGCTACCCGGACATGATGGTCCACCGGCTGCTGGCCCGCTACCTCGAAGGAGGCAAATCGGCCGACCGCGACACCTTCGAGAAACTCTGCGTACACGCCTCGGAGCGGGAAGTGATCGCTGCCGAAGCCGAACGCGCCTCGATCAAGTACAAAATGGTGGAGTTCATGCAGGATAAAATCGGCCAGTTCTTCGACGGCCATATCTCGGGCATGAGCGACTGGGGCATGTACGTCGAGCTGGACGAAACCCACATCGAAGGCATGGTTTCGCTGCGGGAAATGGAGGACGACCTCTACCAGTTCGACGAGAACCGCTACGAGGTCTATGGACGCCGCAAAGGACGGGTCTTCACCTTGGGCGATGCCGTGCGCATCCGCGTCAAGCGGGCCGATCTGCAACGCCGTCAGCTCGATTTCGAACTGGTGCACGATGCGGCGGCCGACTCCCGCGAGAACGACGTAAAGGGGCACGCAGCGATTCCGGTACGCCGCCAAAGCACGTCCCGACCGGGTAAGGGCGGCAAAACGTCCCGCAAAGGGGGCAAAAAAGGATCGAAGCGATGATCCGGGAACAGACGCAGCGAACCGCCGGAACCGGCCCCAACCGTGCGGAAGAGATATACGAAAAATGTCTGAAGCGTGATCCCCTCACGGCGGAGGAGGCGTATTGGCTTTACGAACAGGCCCCCCTGCAGGAGCTGGCTCTCACGGCTGACCGCGTGCGCCGTGCCGTAGCGCCCGACCCGGAGGTCGTGACCTGGCAGATCGACCGCAACGTGAACATCACCAACGTCTGCATTTCGGGCTGCCGCTTCTGCAATTTCCACTGCAAACCCCACCAGACGGAGCGGGCTTTCATCACCACGCTCGACGAATACAAGGAGAAAATCGAGCGGATGCTCGCCCTCGGCGGCGACCAGTTGCTGCTGCAGGGCGGTCTGCACCCGAAGCTGGGGATCGATTTCTACGAGGAGCTCTTCTCGACACTCAAGAGCCTCTATCCGCAGGTACGCCTGCACGCCCTCGGAGCGCCCGAAGTGGCGCACATCGCCCGCATCAGCGGCCTCACCACGCTCGACACCCTGAAACGGCTGATCGCCGCCGGATTGGACTCCCTGCCGGGTGCCGGGGCCGAGATCCTCGATCCCGGTGTGCGGAAAGCCATCTCGCCCGCCAAACCTACGGTCGAGGAGTGGATCCAGGTGATGCACGAAGCCCACTGCCTCAACCTGCCGACCTCGGCGACGATGATGTACGGCCACGTCGAAACACCCCGTCAGCGTGTGGACCACCTGCTGCGCATCCGCGACCTGCAGGCCCGCTGTCCCGAAGGACATTACGGCTTTCTGGCCTTCATCCCCTGGATTTTCCGCTCGTCGGGCACCGAATTGGAGCGGCAGGGAGTTGCAACCCGCTTTTCTCCATTGGAATACATTCGCATAATCGCCGTCAGCCGACTGGTTCTGAACAACATCCGCAACATCCAGGCTTCGTGGCTCACCGTCGGCAAGGCCACCGCTCAGGTAGCGCTGCACAGCGGCGCCAACGACATGGGTTCGATCATGATCGAGGAGAACGTCGTTTCTTCGGCCGGGGCGCACAACCAGTTCGATGCCGCAGGCATCCAACAAGCGATCCGCGAGGCGGGTTTCACGCCTCGTCTGCGGGACCAGCTTTACCGAATGCGGTAACGATCCCCGTGCGGCAAGCCATATCAACTGAAGAGAGGTATTTCCCTGCACGAATAAAAAGCCGGAAAATTCCGGCTTTTTTATTCGGAACGAATTTTGAACTCTACCCGACGATTATAACCAACTCCCTATGACGGCATATTTACGGCCTGCTCTTCGACAGACAAGACTCTTCTCTCGATCCGGACTTACACGACACCTCGGACTTCTATACCGGACCGTACAGCCGACTATTGTGCTGTTCCTGCTTGTACTCGCCCTAACGGGCTGCCTTTCCGAAGATATCCCAACGGAAAAGGAAACCACGCTCGTCCGCGTCGGAGAGAAGGCCCCTCACTTCACGGTCGGGATGCTCGACGACACAGCGATCACCCTGTCCGACCTGCAAGGCAACGTGGTGTTGCTTACCTTCTTCTCCACGTGGTGCCCGACCTGCCGGGAGCAGATGCAGCAGATGCAAACCCAAATCGTCGATCGCTTTGCTGACCGGAAATTTCGCTTCCTTCCAATCAATCGAGGCGAAACACAGCAGACCGTTCAAGAGTTCTGCCGCGAGCTGGGAATCGTATTCTCCGTAGGTCTGGATCCCGACATGTCAATCTACTCGCTCTACGCCACCCGATACGTTCCCCGCAACTTTATCATCAGTCCCGATGGCAAAATCCTGCTCTCCGAAACCGACTACGACGCAACAATACAACGCCTGCTGATCGAGCAAATCGAACAAGCACTCCAAACAACAGAATAAAGCACCATACCCGACAAAGCCGACCGCACAAAACAGCCGTCTATGACTGACTCGACCGGATTCCGAAGACACCCCGGAATTCCAGCGGTTTCCACCCCGTAACCGTCCGATCTGCCGGGACCCAGCAACATTGCCGAACCCCGCAATTTACTCCACATCGAATCGAACCGTCCCCTCTCATGCCTTCTCCAAAACCCCTCCACACACCCTCTTCCTCACAAAATACAAACGGCGGAGCTTTTGCAAGCTCCGCCTGTTCTTTTGAAATCCGGGATTTCGATTACTTCATCAGACCGGTTACCAGGAAGGTGATCGCCACGGTCAAAATACCGTACAACTCCGGGAAAGCGGCGAGGATCAGGGTTTTGGTACCCACGTCATGACCGTTACCTACGGCAGCGATACCGTTGGCGCAAAGCTGGCCCTGGCGATACGACGAGAAAAAGTTCACCAGGCCGACCAAGATACCCAAGCCGAAGATAGCGGCTGCCTGCAGCATCGTAACCGAATCGGTCAGGTAATTCATGATAAGGAAGAGCGAGGCAAAGCCGTAAAGACCCTGCGAAGCGGGCAGACCCGACAGGATGATGTAGTTACCGAAGGCATTCGGGTTCTTCTTCATCGCACCGACTGCGGCGTTGCCCGCGATAGTAGTGCCATAGCAACTGCCTACGGCCGCCAGAGTAAACATGATGGCCATACCGAGATAGCCCAACGTAATAGGTTCCATAAATCGAATTTTGTTTTAGTTGTTAATATTGATTATCATTTAGTTTATTCGTTTTTCAACGGGGTGAAGACACGCGTTGCGGCCTCGAACCCGGCGTTCTTATAGAACTCCACGAACGTCAGACGCAGCGGATGCACCACCGACGAGAGAACGCACATGAAGAGGTTGATGCCGTGTCCCAGCAGCAGGATCAGCAACATCACGAGCTGCTTCACGACCGGAATATCCGGGCTCATACCAACGGCCAACTGGTTGAAGACCATCGCCAGAATACCTCCCGAAAGGCCGATGGCGAACAGACGGATGTACGACAGCAGATCGCCCACCAGTCCCGACACATTATTATAGGTATTCCAGATACCGAGTCCGAAGTTCACGAAGATATTCTTGCCCGGCGTATTGAAGAAGAACATCAGCACCAGGCCGATGCCCAAGATCACCAGATAAGCGACCGAATGGAACGTGAAACCCACGCTTTCGGGCAGCAGGAACGCAACGGCACTATCGACCAGCACGATGATCCAGCCGATCAGTCCCAGCGCATAGCGCAGGCCGAAGCTGCGGGCCGTAACATAAGCGTTGATCATCATGGCGAAAAGCACCTGCACGGCACCCAGTCCGATCGAAAGCGGGAAGAGGATGTCCGGTGTCAACAGATGATCGCGCAGGCTGCCCAGCCACTCCCATTCGGAGAGCTGCAATCCGAAGAACGAGCCCGACATCAGGCCGAAGACCATGCCCGAGAATCCGCACAGCATCGTCAGCATACCGATCTCCTTCATGGCCGAACTCCCCTTCTTGCGGCCCAGCATCACTGCGGCCAAACCGCCCAGCATGATGACCAGTCCGTAACCGCCCTCGGCCATACAGAAGCCGAAGAAGATCATATAGAAAGGAGCGAAGAAGCGTGTCAAATCGATCGTGCCGTATTTAGGCAGCGCATACATCGCGCCGATCACCTCGAACAGATGGGCAAAGGGACGGTTGCGCAGCTTCACCGGGGTATTGTCCTCGGGGGTCGGCGTACTCTTCAGGAAAATCAGATTGGGGTATTCGGCCAGCAGGGCATCCACCTTCGCGGAATCGGACTCCTCGGCCCACCCCTCCAGAATAACCAGCGTACCGTCGGCTTCAGGCTGCGCAGTATTCTTCACGCGAATCTCTTCCAACTTCCGCTTGAGCTCGATCCCATGCCGGCGGATCGCCTCCACCGAAAGAGCCGCACGGGAAAATTCCCGATCCAGCTCCGCGAGCTTCCTGCGGGCCTCGGCGATCTGCGCTTCGGCCTGACGGCAGTCCATCGTCGGCGCCTTGACCTCCTGCGCATCGAGCACCACCTCCTCGCCCGGCCGGGTCACGACCACGAAGTAATCGAAGGTTTCACCCTCGTGCACCAGAGCGATCGTATAACGCTCCGACCACGCCTCGATATCCTTCTCGTAAGCCGCACGGCTGGTGAAGAAATAGCGCAACACCACGCCCTTGTCCGCTAACTTGCGAAGCGTATCGACCGAAAAATCGCCCCAGGGACGCAGCTCGTCGGCGGTTTTCTGCAAGCGTGCGATCTCCGAACGGAGCGCCGCTGCCTGCTGCGTAGCGGCCATGTAGCGGTCGAAAGCCTCGCCGCCGTCGGCGATGGGCTGCTCGTCCTTGACAAAGCGCTCGTCCTCCAAGAATCGTTTCAGGGTCTCGACCGCCTTGTGATGGTTGTCGATCGTAAGCAGCAGCTGACGGTCTTCGTCCGAAGGCTCCCAACCCGTAGTGGTGATATCGACCAGCCCCAGGCCGCGCAGCTTCTCGATGAAGTCGCTGCTCTGACCCGCATAGAGTACCAGGTCGTATTTCGACATTCTCGCTATCATAACATCGCGCCCTCCCCGGCTTGCTGTTGTTTGGTTTTCACGATCTTCTGAGCCGACTTGGAGAGGTTCTCCTCATCCTCCATGAAGCGTTTGATCTTGCGTATGGCATCCTCGTACCCGGGTATCTGCACCTTTTCGTAGAGGTTTACCTTCTGAGTAGTCTTGCGGCGTGCGAAATCCAGCAACTCCATCTTGCGGTTGAACACCTCGAACTCGATACCCAGGCGCGCGAGGCGCTTGAGAATATCGACTCCGTCGGCGAACCACACGGGAGCCGAGAAGAGGTCGTAATCCTTCTCCTCGAAACGGATGTCCTGCAACACCGGCGTACGCACGCCCGCGATCTTCTGCTCCGCAAGATCGACGTCGGCGATGCGCAGCAGGTCCGCATCGAACTCACCCCACAGGGAAACCATGTAGTCGTACTGCGCCGTGAGCGCGTCCAACTGCCGTCGGAAATCCTGTGCGGTGTCCTTCGCCTTCTTCACTTCGGAACGCAGGGCCGACTCCTTACTCTTGATCGTAGGGAGCGCCTTCTGCCGCATTTTCAGCTGTTTTCCGAGTTCGCCCAGCGAGGTCTTGTTATATTGGAATTTTATAGCCATTCTGTTTGAGTTGAATTGCTCTACTCGGTTTTAGGCCAGTATTTCTCCACCAGTTCGCTCTTGATGGCCACCTCTTCCTTCGAGAAGTATTTGGCGAAGAGCTCCCACGCCGTGTCGAGCATCTGCGTAATTTCGATATTGACATCGATCGCCAGCAGTTTCTCCGAATAGTCGTAAGCGAACTTGAGCGCACGCTCGTCGTAGTCCGAAAGGTCGAAGCCGTTCTCCAGTTTGGTCTTGGCATTGGCCGCATCGGCGTAGAGACGCACGGCAGCGTTCATCACCTGCGGATGATCCTCGCGGGTCTTCTTGCCGATCACCAACTGTTTCAGACGCGACAGCGAACGGAACGGATCGACGATAACCTTACCCGTGTCCGAATCGTTGCGCAGGAACAACTGACCCTCGGTGATGTAACCCGTATTGTCGGGGATGGCGTGCGTGATGTCGCCGCCCGAAAGGGTCGTCACCGCGATAATGGTGATCGAGCCGCCGTTGGGCAACTGCACGGCCTTCTCATAGATCTTCGCCAGATCGGAGTAGAGCGAACCGGGCATCGAGTCCTTCGAAGGAATCTGATCCATACGGTTCGATACGATGGCCAGCGCATCGGCGTAAAGGGTCATGTCCGTCAGCAGCACCAGCACCTTTTCACCCTTATCGACGGCGAAATATTCGGCGGCGGTCAAGGCCATGTCCGGCACGAGCAGACGCTCCACCGGGGGATTCTCCGTGGTATTGACGAACGAAACGATGCGATCGAGCGCACCGGCGTTTTCGAACACCTGCTTGAAGTAGAGGAAGTCGTCGTTCGAGAGACCCATGCCGCCCAAGATGATCTTGTCGGCCTTGGCACGCAGGGCCACATTGGCCATCACGGCGTTATAGGGCTGATCCGGGTCGGCGAAGAAGGGAATCTTCTGGCCCGTCACGATCGTATTATTGAGGTCGATGCCGGCGATACCCGTGGCGATCAGCTCCGACGGCTGGATGCGGCGGAACGGATTCACCGTCGGACCACCGATCTCGCGGGCTTCGCCCTCGATCTGCTCGCCGCCCTCGATGGGTTCGCCGTAGGCGTTGAAGAAACGGCCCGCCAGGTTGTCCGAAACGCGCAGCTTCGGGGGTTCGCCGTGGAAAATAACCTCCGAATCGGTGGTAATACCCTCCGTGCCCGCGAAAACCTGCAAAGTCACCTGGTCGCCCATAATCTTCACCACCTGGGCCAACTTGCCGCCTACGGTGGCCAGCTCGTCATTACCCACGCCCTCGGCACGCAGCGTCACGGTCGCCTTGGTAATGTTTTCAATCTTGGTATATATCTTCTGAAATGCTCGTGTTGTCATACCGCGCCTTATTTGGATTCTTTTTCACTCACTGTTTTCTCGATCTGACGGCGGTAGTCCTCGAATTTCTCCGATTTCCACTCCGAATAGTTCATCTGACGGAAGAGGTTGATCAGGCCCTTGAAGAACGATGCGCACTCCTCGAAACCGGTGAACCCGAACTCCCGGTCGCAGATGTCGAGCACCATCTCGTACATCATCTTCTGGCGTTCGATCGGGCAGTTGGCGTCGATCTCGTCGAAGGCGTCCTGCTGCAAGATCACGAAGTCGATCAGCTCCGACTTCCAGAACCGCTCGTGGTACTCCACCGGCACGCCGTCGTCACCCAGGATGTTGATCTGGTCGTTGGCCTCCTTACCGCGCTGCACGAGCGTCTTGCCCGTATAAACCTTCTCCACCCAGCCCTTTTCGATGCGGGTGTCGAGGTACTCCTCGATCTCGGGATATTCGAGGTATTTCGAGTAGGACTCCAGCGGGTCGATAGCCGGGTAACGCTTCGAATCGGCGCGGCCCTGCGAAAGGGCGTAGAAACAGCGGGCTGCCTTCTTCGTCGATTCGGTCACCGGCTCCTTGAGGTTACCGCCGGCAGGCGACACCGTACCCAGGAAGGTCACCGAACCCGTCTTGCCGTTGCTCAGCTTGACCAAACCGGCCCGCGCATAGAAGTTCGAAATGATCGCCGAAAGATCGACCGGGAAGGCGTCCTGGCCCGGAAGCTCCTCCAGACGGTTGGACATCTCGCGCAGCGCCTGCGCCCAACGCGAAGTCGAGTCGGCCATAACGAGCACCTTGAGGCCCATCGAACGGTAGTATTCACCGATAGTCATACCCGTATAAACGGACGCCTCACGCGCTGCGACGGGCATGTTCGAAGTATTGCAGATGATGATGGTACGTTCCATGAGCTTGTGGCCCGTGCGGGGATCGACCAGTTCGGGGAACTCCTTAAAGATCTCGACCACCTCGTTGGCACGCTCGCCGCAGGCCACGATGATAATTACGTCGGCATCGGCCTGCTTCGAGATCGCGTGCTGAAGCACCGTCTTACCCGCACCGAAAGGTCCGGGGATGAAGCCCGTTCCGCCCTCGGCCAGCGGGTTGAAAGTGTCGATGGCCCGCACGCCCGTCTCCATGACGCGCGAGGGGCGTGGCTTCTCCCGGTAACAGCGCACGGCCTGCTTCACGGGCCACCGCTGAACCATCGTAATATCGTGATCCCGACCGTCGGCATCGGTGATGACGGCGATCGTGTCCGTAACCTTGTACTCTCCGGCGGGCACGACGCTCTTGACCGTATAGGTTCCCTCCATCGTGAAGGGTACCATGATCTTGTGCTCGACCCACTCCTCCTTGACCTGGCCCAGCCACGATGCGGCCGAAACCTTGTCGCCGGGCTTGGCCAGCGGCTTGAACTCCCACTTCTTCTCGAAGTCGATAGGGTCGGTGATCGAACCGCGTGCGATGAACAGACCGTCCATCTTCTCCAGGTCGTTCTGCAGACCGTCGTAGTTGCGCGAAAGAAGACCGGGAGCGAGCGTCGCTTCCAGCATGTGACCCTCGAATTCGACCTTTTCGCCGATCTTCAGTCCGCGGGTCGAGTCGAAAACCTGCACGTAGGCATTGTCGCCCACGACCTTGATGACCTCGGCCATCATCTTGGTATCCCCGCAGTAAACGTGACAGATTTCGTTCTGGCCGACAGGGCCGTCCGCCTTCACGATCACGATGTTCGAGATGATACCGTTTACTCGTCCTGTTGTTTTCATTATCTGTTTTATTGTTTATTGATCAAATCCTTGCCGTCCAGACTGGTCATCAGGCGATGCAGCATTTCGCGCCCCTGCTTGTCGTCCAAACAGGTCCAGCGCGCCACGATGTTCACCTTCACCAGGTAAGCCAGCAGCGCGTTGATGTCGAAATAATCGAAAGTGGAAAGCTCCTCGGCCTGGTTCCAGCGGATCGCGTCGATCTTGCGCTCCTTCTCCACCAGGTTGGTTTCGTCGTTCACGGCAGCGATCACCGCCTCCAGATAGGGGACGTCGCCCCGCAAGCCGAAATCGGCGGCCGACGAGCGTTTGAGCTGCTGCGAAGTTTCATCCCCGCCCACGACAGACTGCTCGGCCGAACGTCCCGTAACGCGGGCTACGACGGCGGCAGAGATGTTGCGCAGGTTGCGGTCGAAATCGGCCCACTGGCGCAGGAAACGGCTCTTGGAGTGGGCGCACTCGTCGTAGTAGGCCGAGAAAAGAGCGTTCTCGAACGATCGGTCGGTGTCGATCCCGTCCTCGTTGTCGGCATCTTCATCGACGATGGCCGAATAGGAACGGACCACGGTCGCCATACGCGCCGGAAGCCGGTCGGGGTTCTTGGTCTGCTCCTCGATCTCTTCCCGCGAGAGGTTGCCCAGCGGGTTGTGCGCCGCGCGTCCCTTGCGGAAATTAACCAGGTTCTCGCAGTCGTAGTAACCGTAAAGCAGACGCACGCAACGTGCATCGCGGGCGGAAACCCCTTCGAGAATCTCCTCGATGATCGCCCGGGCATTGAAGCCCTTGGTATCGGCATCGAGCGAATACTCCCGCAATCCGGCTACCAAACAGTAGTAATTCTTGTCGAACATGGCGCCCGGCTTAAGCGTTATACAGCATTTTATAGACTTTGTCGCGCAGGTACTCCTTCAACAGAGCGTCGAAATCCTGGTCCGAGAACGAAATGTAGTAGCCGCCGTCTTTGGCACCCACCTTGAATCCCGTCCTGACCTCCTTCGAATAACCCACTTCGACGCCTGCGGCCAGCAGCTCCTTCGCAGCGGCTTCGAACGTCGCTTCGAACGCCTTCTGTTCCGCCTCCGGCAGCAGGGCCTTCAACTGGTTCTTCGACGAATCGGCGCCGCTCCAGTTCTTGGCGACGGTAAGCAGCATCTGCTTTACGAATTCGGGATCGAGCGTCGCGGCTTTCACGGCGGGAGCGGTGCTCTTGGCGATAATCATGGAGCTGATCTCGGCTTTGATCTTCGAGAGGGCCTGCTTGCCCGCGAGCGAAATTTCGGTCATCGCGTTCTTCTCCACGTCCTGTGCTTTGGTATTGGCTTCGGCGAGGATCTTCGCAGCCTGCGCCTCGGCCTCCTTCACGATCTTGGCCGCATTGGTCTTCGCTTCGGCCACCAGACGTTCCGCCTCGGCACGGCCTTTCTCCAGTCCCTCGTCGTAGAGCTTCTGGGTTAACTGTTGAAGTTTGTTTTCCATAAGAATTTATGTTTATTATATTTGAATTTCTTATTCGTCACTCCATGACCTCGCGTCACGGATTCCGGGATGCAGCCCGGCCTCACACCGACCCTGCCGACCGAAACGCACGGCATACAGCACCGCTTTCCCCGCCGGCAAATCCGACCGCAGGCATACGATCCGGGATCATCGGAATCTTTCTCTTCCTCACCTCCATCCGAAACTCGATCGCAAGCGATCTCTCCCCGACTCCGACCGGAAACATCGGAACTGTTCCCGAAATCACACTCCTCCGAATTAGTTCCTACAAATATATAAAATCCATTTTAACCCACGCATATTCGGCGCATTTTTTTTTCGGATCGAACCATAAAAAAATCGTTTGGGACAACCAACGTCTTCATCTCGAAAAAAGCTCCCTCCGAATGAAAATCCGAAGGGAGCAATGGCTTATTCAAAATTCATCGCCCTGATGTTCGGGACGCAGCAGATCGGTGACTACCTTTACGGGCGAAAAAGTCGTGATGGGGACTTCGACGAAGACCGTATTCCACCGGGCCATGGCACCGTTCCAAAGACCGGGCAGTTCCTGCGCGAGCAACTCGCGTCCGCCGTCCGACTTGCGGGAGATAAAACCCGTAGCGGGATCGACGAACTCCCGCAGATCGAAACGACCGCCTTTCGAGGTGCGGAAGCTGCAAACCAGATCCACCGGATTGAAATGAGTCGCCGAGCGCATCAATTTCCGCTTTTCGGGAGCGATCTGGTTCGATTCGGCGATCTGGAGCGTCTCCAACCCGTCGGCCCCGGCCACCCAGAAGGGGCCGCCGCCCGGTTCGCCTTCGTTGCGCACCATGCCGCACACCCGGATCGGGCGATTGAGCACCCGCCTCAAAAGAGGCGTACCGTAGTCCTTGGGCAGTTTCACGCAGAGTTCATTCTCGATGAACGCGGCGATGGGCTCCAACTCGGCACCCGGCACTTCGAGGGCCATGAGGTATTCAAAAATCCGCTCCTGCAATGCGAGCAACACTCCGGCCAGCGCTTTTTTATAAAGCACCGTATCGCCCCGCCGGGCATCGGTAGTAACATTATCGATATTTTTAACGAAGACTATGTCGGCATCGATCTTTCCGAGGTTCCCGATCAGCGCCCCGTGTCCCGCAGGACGGAAGAGTAGCCGCCCGTCTGCCCGTCGGAAAGGCGTACAGTCGGGATTCACGGCCAGCGTGTCGGTCGAAGGGTCCTGCACGGAGAAGGAGATGCGGTACTTGACCCCGAAACGGGATTCGTAACCCGGTATCTTTTCGGCCAGCAACGCTTCGAAACGGGTCAGATGCTCGGGCGAGACGGTAAAGTGAATCTTCACCTCGCCCCCGGCGGCGGCGTACTGCGCCCCTTCGACCAGATGCTCTTCGACGGCTTTGCGCACCTCGTCCCCATAGCGGTGGAACGACACCAGTCCCTTCGGGGTTTCCCCGTAACGGAGCCCTTCGGCGACGATATTTTCGACCGTCCGCAGCTCGTCGGCATCGTCACCGACGATCGTCCGCAGCTCGGGCCAGAAGGCGAAGCGGCGGCGGTTGGCCAGCAACTCCCCGACTACAGCCGTACGGCGCCCCTCGCGGACGAACTCGAACAAATCCTTGAACATACGGGTCGCGGCGCCCGAAGCGGGCACGAATTTCACCACCCGCAAAGACTCCTTCGCACGGTCGTAACGGGCCGCCGCCTGCTCGATCCCGGCAGCATCCAGCACCCGAATACCGTCGCCGCACGAAGCGGCCCGCGTCACGGGAAGAAAGGGAAAACCTTCCCGAAAATTCTTCAACTGGGTTTCGAGAGCCGCCGGCGTCAGGCCGTGCTCCTCCATTTGCACAAAATCCTCTTTCGTAAACATATCGGAAACCGTTTATCAGTCACATTCATTCTCTTTCAGCAAGATCGGCGCCACATCGACCGACGCCCGACGAAGCGGGCGATAAAAAACAGCGACTCCGCCCGTTTTTCTCTTCACGCACACGGCGCCCTACCCGCCTGTTACAAAAAGCTCCCTTCTCACTCGCATAGATCGAAACCGTTGAACGATCGTTCTCCTTGCCCGACACAACGCCCCACATCACTCGACCGAAAACGGCGAATTGCGAGCCCCTTTCTCTCCGCCGGGCAAAAAAGCCGTCCTCTCCTGCCTCACTCATCGGAAACATCGAACTACATTCTCTGTTTTCTACGCCCGGCAGAACGAGTGAAGTCGTTCTGCCCTCGCTTGTCGAAAACATTCAAATTAACGAAATAATTCCTAACTTTGCAAATATGATACGAGAATTTAACAATCCCGAACTCGCCCCGCGCAACAGTTTTCACGTGGCGCAACGAGCGGCACGCCTCATCGAGTTCGACCGGACGGAAGATTTGCAGGAACTCTTCGAGAAAGGGATGCCTGATCCGTGGTACGTCCTCGGCGGAGGCAACAACGTCCTCTTCACGCAGGACTATCCCGGCACACTGCTGACCCCTGTGGCACAAGGTATCCGCATCGTGGACGAACAGCCGGACTGCGTGACGATCGAAGCCGACGCGGGCGTCGAGTGGGACGACCTGGTCGAATGGGCCGTGCAGCACGAACTGTGGGGATTGGAGAATCTCGCGCTCATCCCCGGCAAAGTCGGGGCCGCACCCGTCCAGAACATCGGAGCCTACGGTTGCGAAGCCAAGGATGCGATCCGGAGCGTCGAGATGTTCTGCACGGAGAGCCTCAACACGCTCGTCCTGAACAGAGAACACTGCGCGTTCGGGTACCGGGACAGCGTCTTCAAACGCTCCCTGCGGGGACGTGTAATCATCACTTCGGTCCGCTTTGCGTTGAGCCGCACGCCCCGACCCCGCCTCGAATACGGGGACCTGGCCGCAGAGGTCGAAGCGCGGGGAGGCATCACGCTGCGCAACATCCGCGAGGCCGTCTGTGCGATCCGCCGGGCCAAGCTGCCCGACCCTGCGGTGACGGGCAACGCCGGGAGCTTCTTCAAGAATCCGGTCGTCGGCCGCGAGGAGGCCGAACGCTTGTCGGCACTTTATCCCGATATGCCGCACTATCCTGCGGCCGACCCTTCGCAAGTCAAGCTGGCCGCAGGCTGGCTGATCGACCGCGCCGGACTGAAAGGCCACAGCGAAGGACGCGTAGGCATCCACCCCCGGCAGGCGCTGGTGATTATCAACCTCGGAGGCGCTACGGGTACGGAGATCGTCGCTTTCGCCCGCAAGGTGCAGGAACAGGTAAAGAAACGCTTCGGCGTGGAGATCGAACCCGAAGTCAATATATTATAAAACCGACAAGGCACTGCCTATGAACCTACTGGACAATTTCCAACGCTACATCCGCCGCAACGAGCTGGCCGCTCCGGAGGATTTTATCCTGCTGACCGTTTCGGGCGGCGTGGACTCGATGGTCATGCTCTCGCTCTTCGTGCGAAGCGGCTATCGCGTCGGCGTGGCCCACTGCAATTTCCAGTTGCGGGGCGTGGAGAGCGAAGAGGACGAGGAACTCGTACGCCGCGAGGCGGAGAAGTACGGCGTGCCCTGGTACAACAAACGCTTCGACACCAAAGGCGAGATGGAGCGCACGGGCGAATCGATGGAAATGGCCGCACGGCGGCTGCGCTACGCCTGGTTCGACGAATTGAGCCGCGAGCACGGTTACACGGTGGTAGCCATCGCCCACCACATCGACGACTCGATCGAAACCTTCTTCATCAACCTGTTGCGCGGCACCGGCCTGCGGGGTCTGACGGGGATCACCACCCATGCCGGGAAGCTGATCCGCCCGCTGATGTTCGCTTCGCGCAAGGACATCCTCGAATACGCCGTAGCGCAGCACATTCCCTACCGGGAAGATTCGTCGAACCGCTCGACCAAATACCTGCGCAACAAGATCCGCCTGGGACTCGTACCCCGCATCAAGGAGATCAGCCCCAAGTTCACCGACCTGATGCGTCAGAACATCGGCCGTCTGACCGACGCGCAGCTCTTCATCAACCACGGCATCCAGCGCATCCGCGAAGAGGTCATCACCACCGAAAACGGGATCGACACGATCCACATCGACCGTATCGACCGGGCTTTCCCGCTGAATTTCGTAATCTTCGAACTGCTCAACTCGACCTATTCGTTCAAAGGCGACGTGTCGGACGCTCTGGTCAGGGCGCTGGAGCAGAACTCCGGCACGGGCAAGCGGTTCTACTCCAAATCCCACGTGGCGTACATCGACAGGGGACGGATTATGGTAACCCCGATCCCGGCGGACGACCCCTGCCAGGTGCAGGTCGAGGCGGGCGCCCCGCGCTGCTACTGCGGCAACTCGGTGCTCTACTTCGAGCTGCGCGACATCGACGATATCCAGGGCTTCGGCGTACCCGAACACATCGCCCAGGTGGATGCCGACAAACTCAAATACCCGCTCACGGTGCGCCGCTGGCAGGAGGGGGACTGGTTCATTCCCTACGGCATGTCCGGCCGCAAGAAGGTCAGCGACTACCTGATCGACCATAAAGTCCCGCTGCCGGAGAAGGCGCGGCAATTCGTACTGCTTTCCGGGGATGAGATCGTCTGGCTCGTCGGGCGGCGCATCGACGACCGCTACCGGCTCACGGCCGAGACCGAAAACGTACTGCGCATCACCAAAGAGATCATTTAAGCCATGGCGAAAGGCGGCGTAAAATTCAAAGATACGGTGGCGGCCTACGACCGTCTCCGAGGCGAAATCACGGCGCGGAAGTTCGCGCCCGTCTATCTGCTCATGGGCGAGGAGGCCTTCTTCATCGACGCTCTCTGCGACCTGCTGGCCTCGACGATCCTCCAGGAGTCCGAACGGGCTTTCAACCAGCTGACCGTCTATGGGCGGGACTCCGACGCGGGACAGGTGGTGAACCTCTGCCGGCAGATGCCGATGATGGGTTCGTACCAGGTGGTGATTCTCAAGGAGGCGCAGCAACTGCGCGGCCTCGACAAACTCTCGCTATACACTTCGAAACCCTCGCCCACGACGATCCTGATCGTCTGCCACAAGGAGAAGAACGTGGACAAGCGTTCGCAGCTCTACAAAAGCATCGCCCAGCACGGTGCGGTGCTCGAATCGGTCCGGCCGCGCGACTACGAGATCGGCCCCTGGCTCGCGCAGTTCGTCGCCTCGAAAGGCTGCACGATCGACGCGAAAGCCCAGGCGATGCTGACCGACCACCTGGGTACCGACCTCGCCAAAATCTCCAACGAACTGGGCAAGCTGCTGCTCTCGCTGCCGGAAGGAACGAAGAAAATCACCGATGCACACATCGAACAGAACATCGGCATCTCGAAGGATTTCAATAACTTCGAACTCTGCAAGGCCGTCACGGAACAGAACCTCGAACAGGCCCTGCGCATCGCCGACCATTTCGCCCGCAACCCCAAAGACAACCCCCTGCTGGTAACGATTCTGGCCCTTTTCAATCAGTTCCGCGAAATTTTCCGCATCAACTACCTGCGGTGGCTCAGCCGCCACAAGGGAGTTCCGTTTCCCTCGGACACGGAACTCATGGGCATCCTGCGAATGAACAACGCCTACGCTCTGGGCGAACTGAAGCAGACCTCGGCACGGTGGGACAACCGCCGAGTGTTCCGCATCCTGGGGCTGCTGCGCGAATACGACGCCAAATCGAAGGGCATGAACGCGGGCGGCGCCCCGGACGGGGAGCTGCTCCGCGAGCTGCTTCTCAAAATCTTCCTCCAATAATGGAACGCATCCTGCTGCGCAACGGTATCCCGGAGCCGATGCCCCGCATCGAAGGCACATACCTCTATCAGACGCTTCATGTCCGGGGACGCCGCCCCCTCTGGCTCGACCGCCACACGGAACTGCTGGCTCGCAACATACAAGAGCTTTTCGGGTTGCGCTGGGCCCCCGACCTTCGCCGGCTGGAGGCAGAGATCGCCGCCCTGCTCGACGCCAACCGTCACCCCGTCGCAGGCTCTTCGTTCGTACGCATGGCCTTCACACCGGCGGGCGACCTGCTGCTGATCCCCGGAGCGGTATCCTTCTACGACGGGTATGCCCTGCGGTCGCTGCGGCCCGCTGCGGCTGTCGTGAACTACGGCGTTCCCTACCCCGAATACCCCACCTCGGCACGCGAAGCAGCCTGCATGCTGGCTTTGCAGGCAGCGGTGACGGCGGACAACCGGGCGGCGGAAGCGGACATTGAACGGGCGGCAGTCCGGACAGGCGTACAAGCGGTGATCCGCTGCGACGGCGAGGGATTCGTGCACGTATGCGACGAAGCGCCCCTGTTCGCCGTGAAAGGGAAAAAAGTCTATACTCCGCCCGCCCCGCCGAGTGTCGAACGGGAATTGGCATGCCGGGCCGTCGAAGCCGCCCGCCTGCCTCTGCTGGAGCTGGAGATCGGCCGGGAGCAACTTGCCCGTTTCGACGAAATTTTCTATGTCGATCACCGGGGCCTCACCTCGCTATCGGCCTGCGAAGGGCAACTCTACGCCGCAATCATCACCGAACGTATCGCCCGCGTCCTGAACAAATTATACTAACACATCCTGCCCGATACAAACCGGACAGGTTTCCTTTGTCCCACCCTATTTACAATACCTTCACAAAAGATCGGAATACACTCGGCATAAAAAACAGTTCGCTCGTTTCATTCTGCACTCATTTTCATTACTTTTGCAGAAAGTCGGATACATTCGGCAACACCCCCGGATCCGTTTGTTGGATTCTGTATTCATTTTCATTACCTTTGCTCCCAATGTCACACACCATCGCCATTTTTCCGGGATCGTTCGATCCCTTTACCCGGGGCCATCAGGCACTCGTGGACGATGCCCTGCGAATCTTCGACAAGGTCGTCATCGGCATCGGCAACAATGTTTCCAAGGCAGGACTGCTGCGCATCGAAGCCCGCAAACAACTCATCGAAGACCTCTATGCGGACAACCCCCGGGTCGAAGTGAGAATCTATACCGGTCTGACGGGCGACTTCGCCCGCGACCAGCATGCCTCGGCCATCATCCGCGGCGTGCGCAACACCACCGATTTCGAATACGAACGGACGATGGAGGCGACCAACCACCGCCTGCATCCCGACATCATCACCGTGATGCTCTTCACCCCGGCTCCCGTAGCCGACATCGCCTCGAGCACCGTACGCGAAGTACTGGCTTTCGGCCGCACGGTCGATGAATTCATGCCCGAAGGAATAGACATAAAAAAATACCTCTGATTACTATATTGCTATGATGGAATTTACCGCAGAAATGATCGCCGGTTTTCTCGGCGGCCAAGTCGCAGGCGACAAAGAGGCCAAGGTGCACACCGTCTCCTCGATCGAAGAGGGCGAACCCGGCGCCCTGACCTACCTGACCAACCCCAAATACGAAAAACACCTTTACAAAACCCGTGCGTCGATCGTATTGGTGAACAAGGATTTCACCCCTTCGGAACCCGTGACCGCCACCTTGATTAAAGTCGAAGACACCGGCGCCGCAGTGCTCAAACTGCTGCAAATGTATCAGGCCGCAAAACCCCGCAAACAGGGCATCAGCGAGCGGGCTTCGATCTCGGAGCGGGCGACACTGGGCGAAGATTGTTACGTGGGCGATTTCGCCGTTATCGAGGCGGGAGCCCGCATCGGCGCCGACTGCCAAATCTATCCCCAGGTCTATATCGGTGACGGCGTGACCGTCGGCGACGGAACGATCCTCTACCCGGGTGTCAAGATTTACGAGGGGTGCGTGATCGGCAGCCGCTGCATCCTGCATGCGGGTGCGGTGATCGGCGCCGACGGCTTCGGCTTCATTCCCAATGCCGCAGGCGGCTTCGACAAGATTCCGCAACTGGGCAACGTCGTCGTCGAAGACGACGTGGAAATCGGCGCCAACACCTGCATCGACCGGGCCAAGACCGACTCGACGATCATCCGCCGGGGCGTGAAACTCGACAACCTGATCCAGATCGGCCACAACGTGCAAATCGGCGAGAATACCGTTTCCTCGGCCCAGACAGGCATCGCAGGCACTTCGAAGGTGGGGCACAACTGTTTCCTCGCGGGACAGGTCGGCATCGCGGACCACGTGACCATCGGCGACAGGGTCTGCATCGGCTCCAAAAGCGGTCTCGACAAAGACGTACCTGACGGAGAAGTACGTTTCGGCTATCCGGCGCTGCCCGGCATGCAATATCACCGCGCATCGGCCATCTTCAAGAACCTGCCCGACCTGGCACGCCGCGTGAGTCAGGCGGAAAAGGAGATCGCGGCCCTCAAGGAGAAGTAACGTCCCTGCACCGTGTCCGACCCGACGACATACCGCATCATGGGCATCGACCCCGGCACCAACTACATGGGGTACGGGGTGCTGGAGGTTTGCGGACGGGAGGTCCGATCGGTCGTGCTGGGCGACATCGACCTGCACAGGATGAACGATCCTTACGAAAAGCTGCGCTACATTTTCGAGCGGGTCGGTGCCCTCGTGGACGAATACCGCCCCCGCGAGGTGGCCCTCGAATCGCCCTTCTTCGGCGAGAACGTGCAGTCGATGCTCAAGCTGGGCCGGGCGCAAGGCGTGGCGATGGCTGCGGCGTTGAGCCGCGGACTGCAGGTATTCGAATACGCCCCCACACGCATCAAACAGTGTATCACGGGCCGAGGCTCGGCCCCCAAGGAGCAGGTCGCGGCTCTCGTCAGCAGCATGCTCACGATCGAACGTCCGCCCCGGCGACTGGACGCTACGGACGGTATGGCCGTCGCCCTGTGCCACCATTTCATGAGTTCGAACCCATTGAACGGCGCCCTCGGCGAAGATCGGTTCAAAGGACTCGGCGGAGGCCGCAAGGCTGCCTCGGCAAAGGGCAGTTCGAGCTGGGAACGGTTTTTGAAGGATAATCCCCAGCGCGAAATCCGGCAAACGCCGCGAACACCCCAAAAGACGAATCACAAACCGACCAAATAATCATTTTAATCCTTTCTCAGCACTATGAAAAAAGCGTTAATAGGTCTTCTTGCCGCAGGCACCCTCGTGGGATGCGGAGGCAATACCTACACCATCACCGGCAAACTGGACCCGGGAATCACGGACTCCGTATTCCTGATGCAAGGCAATCCCGAAAATCCGACCATCGCATCGGCAGCCGTCGCTGCGGACGGTACGTTCAAAATCAAAGGCACGATCGACCAGCCGGACCTGGCCATCCTTACCAACCGGCACCGCCAGGGCATCGGATTCATCTTCCTCGAACCGGGAAAAATCGACGTTAAAACTGCGGATCTGGGCCAATTCCAAGTCGGCGGCACCCGCTCGAACGAGATTTTCCAGCCGATAAACGACTCTTTGGGCATGCTTCAGGGACAATTCCTGGTGGCCATGCAAGAAAACGACATGGAGAAATTCGATTCGCTGAACCAGGTAGCCAACGGCATCATGCGCCGCGCTTTGGACAACAACTCCGACAACCTGGTCGGCGTTTACTTCTTCGGAAACCTCTATAACGAAATGGAACCGCAAGAAGCCCGCGAAATCCTGAATAAATTCCCCGAACAGATGCAGAAAACCCAGATCCTGACCGCCATCGCCAAATCGATCGCCGCCCAGGAAAATACCGAAATCGGCAAGCCCTATCTGGAAATCGCGCTGCCCGACTCCCTGGGCGAAACCGTTTCGGTGACACCCCTCATCGGCCCCGGCAAATGGGTGCTGATCGACTTCTGGGCAACCTGGTGCAGTCCCTGCCGCGGCGAATTGCCCTATCTGAAGGAGGCGTTCAAGGAGTTCGGCCCCAAAGGATTCAACATTTACGGCGTATCGCTCGACAACGATGCCGAGAGTTGGAAAGAATTCCTTGTAAAAGAGGAGATGACGTGGCCCAACGTAATCGCCGTCACCGACGGCAAGAGCGCCCCGATCGTCGAAGAGTACGGAATCCGCAGCATCCCGACCAACTTCCTGATCTCGCCCGAAGGCAAGATCGTCGCCAAAGACCTGCGAGGCGAAGGAATCAAGGAGAAGCTCGCCGAACTGGTCAAATAAGCGCATCCGGCAAAATCATCGAATTACCCCTGCGGATTTCAGCCCGCAGGGGTAATTTTTGTATGACAAATCTCCGGTCCCCATAGCCAGTCGGACACGACAAATGCCCTCTTTTCCCGGCAACGATATTTCCACCGACAAACTCCCGGAAAAGAATCCGAACAAAGCACAGATTACCTCAAATCAAACATTATCAATGTATTATATTCAAAATTACCCCTCTTACCAAGATATAAAATAAAAAGACTGGTAAATTTTACGACAAATTATTTGCATAAGAGCAATTTTCACACTACATTTGCATTCGCAATTCGGCGCCGTAGCTTAATTGAATAGAGCATCTGACTACGGATCAGAAGGTTACAGGTTTGAGTCCTGTCGGCGTCACACTGAAAACCAGCCACTTACAGCGTTGTAGGTGGCTGGTCTGTTTTTGGTCGGACACACAATTTACACACAACTTGCGTCTAATTGCCGCCGGTTACATCCGGGGCGATCCGCAAAATACGCGCCCGCAATTCGGACAATATCCGGCGTTCCGCCTCTTTCTGTTTGTTGCTCCAGTATCGGCGTTCGCCGGGCCTCCGTGCTTCCTGCACCCGTACCCGTGCCCGGTCGTATTGCGCCCTTGCTTCCTTTATTTGCGTGTCATTTCCTGAAGTCATAGTGTTTGTTGGTTGAGGGGTCGAACGTCAAAAAATCGCCGTCTCTGGTCCATTCGCGGATAGTGTAGCACCCGCCCGGCATATACGCGGCATTGTGCCGGGCTGCGGCCTCGGTGGGAAACACTCCCACCGTCTGGCCGTCCGCCGAAAGCTCGTAAAGCATCATAAACTATATTCTTCCAAAAAATCTAATTCTAAATTTATTCAAACGCTCTCGCAACCATTCATCCCGATCCGTGCCCGTGATAGCTGGACATATAGAGGGCATCGCATAGTCCCGGCAAATTCGCATAAGTGTAATAAACGCAAGCTCATCAAGGCACATACTTCGTTGTACATCTTCGGTTATTCTAAAAAGTTGCAACCGTTGTTTAGTAGTTAGAGGTCCCATATTTGCATTTTTAATATACCGTTACAAAATTCTCTACCTTAAACGAGCGCCAGCCGCCCGCCTCAATGTCGTAATACTTGACCGTGCACCCGTCATCCGGTCGGCCGGTGCCCTTGATCGTGGCCGCCACTTCGTGCAACGTACCCGCCGCCCTGCGTAATGTCCCGTCGGCTTTCTCATAGGCGAACCGAACGACACCCGCCCGCATACGCTGCGTCAGGCGGTAAAGGCTCCAAGCCTTGACAAGGCAGATATTGAAGGCCTTGCCCGTTGTCCGGGCAATCGTCCACGCCCGGCGCATAATCGTTTGCAAATCGTTTCTTTTCATTGTCTGTATTGGTTTTTGGTTGTTCGTTCTTCCTTGTTTCGGGTCGGGGCGGTGGTTGAGGCCGCCCCGGTTCCCTTCGTTAGTTTAACAGCACTTGCAAAGCCTCTGCAATTTCCGGGTATTCGTTCCCTTGTTCATCCCATACGGCCGCTACCGTCGTACTCTCTTTCTCTATTGTCCAGCTCGGAGCCGTCCAGTAGTCCCCGGCATCCTCTCTGATTTCGGCCTTGTAGCTCACAAAAGCCGTGAATCCCTCGTACTCGATTTCGAAGCCCTCATCCACTCCGTCACAGTGGTAGTTGATGTAGTTGGCGATCTCCTTTGCGAATTGATTGTAAGTGGTGGTGTTCATTGCTATTATATCTTTGGTTTGTTTTTCTGAATGCAAATATAACTCAAAATATAATACCCACCAAATAAAAAGACAAAAAAATTATATCTTCAGTATTTTTTTACCTCATTTATTATAACTACATGGAAATTTACTACCTTTGTGCGTAGTTAGCAACCATTAAACTATTGGTATATGTCGAAATTTCGTATATTGGAATTATGCAAGCAAAAGGGCATAACCCAAAAAGATTTGGCCGAAACTATCGGTATGACGCCCGTAGGTTTAGCGAAAGCCGCCAACGGTAACCCCACATTTGAAACCCTTGAAAAGATCGCCGCCGGTTTGGGCGTATCGGTTCCGGAGCTATTCGCCCCTCAACCGACGAACACGATCACCTGCCCGAAATGCGGGACGGTGCTGGAAGTCAAGGAAAGGGGGTAAGGTTATGACACAGAAAGATGCGATAAAACTATTTGAGGATAGGCAGGTACGTTCCGTGTGGGATTCCGAGGCCAAAAAGTGGTATATCTCCATTATTGACGTTATCGAGGTATTAACAGATAGCGCAAACCCCCGCCGATACTGGAGCGACCTCAAACGCAAGCTACAGGCCGAGGGAAGTCAGTTGTACGAAAATATCGTACAACTCAAAATGAAGTCCTCGGACGGGAAAAGCTACAACACCGATGTGGCCGATGTCGAACAACTATTCCGGCTGATACAATCCATCCCATCACCAAAGGCGGAACCGTTCAAACAATGGTTAGCGCAATTAGGCCGGGAACGGCTGGAAGAAATCGATGATCCAGAGCAAGGTATTGAGCGCCTAATGGAGTATTACCACAGCAAAGGCTATTCGGCCAACTGGATAAATCAAAGGCTTAAATCCATCGAGGTACGCAAAGAGCTTACCGATGAATGGGAACGCCGCGGAATACAAAAAGGTCGGCAATACGCGATCCTTACCGATGTCATTACACAGGGTTGGTCTGGTCTATCAACAAAGCAGTACAAGCAATATAAAGGGCTTAAAACCGAGAGCCTGCGGGATAACATGACTAACCTCGAATTAGTACTAAATATGCTTGCAGAAGCCTCAACAACCGAGATTTCACAAAAGGAAGAGCCCGAAACATTTGAGCATAGCAAGCAAATTGCACACCGGGGCGGCAAGGTTGCCGGTGCTGCTCGGAAAGAACTTGAGGCCCAGACCGGCCAAAAAGTTGTTAGCCCGTTGAATGCTAAAAAGGCTCTCAAGAAATAATATTGTACTGTTATGGAACTGCAACCTATCCAAAGTAAGATTTACGAGATACGGGGCCAGCGGGTGATGCTGGACTTCGACTTGGCGGAACTCTATCAAGTGGAAACACGAACACTCAAACAGGCAGTACGTCGTAATATCGAGAGATTCCCCAGTGATTTCATGTTTGAAATCACCGAGTCCGAATATAACTACCTCAAAAACAGTATGACATCACAAATTGTGATCTCAAACGAAAGGGGCGGCCGACGTTATATGCCGTTTGCCTTTACCGAACAAGGGGTAGCAATGCTTTCGAGTGTTTTACGTAGTGAAACAGCCATACAAGTAAATATCGCCATTATGCGGGCATTTGTGGCGATGCGGAACTACATTACCACGACGACGCAGATAACGGCGGAACTGTCCGAAATACGGGCAAAGCTGGCATTGTTGGAACGTGCTGACGAAGACAATGCCGAAGCGGTAAACGATCTTTCGGAAGATATGCGCAAAGAGCTTGACAACATTTATCAGGCTATCGCGGCGCTATCGATCAAGGTGCCGCAGGCTCGCAAGGTCGGCCAGCCGATAGGGTTCAAACGCACCGATGGCAAAAAATAACCCGCTGCACCCTTCGATGATAAATGCCCGTATTTCATATTGGCTTTGCATTTGACGGCGGTTCTCCCGCCGGACATAGAAAGTATCAGCCGCACGAAGAAAAACCGTAAAATCAAAAAAGGGGATTGCAGGCACTTTGCCCGGCTCCGGTCGTTGAGGCTGTGGGGTTGTTACTATCCACCCCATCCAAAACGGCATCACCCGTACACAAGCACCCGAAAGCAATCAAATACAAATACATATATCACATTGAAATACAGTGATATATGTGTATTCATATAAACAAACACTTTAATACATCCGAGAACTTTATTTAATGTAGTATTTAATGTATTATATAATGCTTGTAATGCTTCTATAAGTAATATTTATAATGCTTATAGGCTACATTAAAATATCCTTATATACTACTTCTCAATAATGTATTGAAATGTAGTAGTTTTTTAATGCTCTTAATAATGCTACATTAAATGATAGGGACAAATCAAGTGTTATATTTTGGGGTTGCTGCACATCGAACCGGCGACGCACACAAAGGTGGCTATTTGGCCGCTTATTTATTTGAGTGGATAGATTATACTACCCAACAGCAGATAACGCATCAGAGGGCAGATAACAGGGCAATTCCGGGGTAAACAGCCCCACCCCCTCGGCCGTATCTAATGTTCGCTATATTTTCGGACCGGCATTTTTTGGCAATTTTTGGAAAACGTTTTCAGGAAACGGGATCGCGATTTGCGCGCGGGGGTAAAAAATCGGGTTTTTCCGGGGCTTTGGCTTTCTGACAGTAAAACAGTAAAAACGAAAGACGGGCGGGGTAACTCCGTCCGTCCTTTGTTTGCTATTTGTAACCGTGTTTTCTTAATAACCGTTCAATAACCGGCAAAGGGTTTGGAATACATCCGACCTGCTTGCGGGGCCGGGGTCCTGATTTGACCCTGTACTTATAAGCCGGTGATTTGCGGAACCCGTTCCAGACAGCCCGTATTTTGACGCTTGCCGGGGTGCGGCCCATTATTGCGGCTATCTCCTCGTTACTGTGATCGGGGTACAGCTCACCGAGCCGGGCGATTTCTTCCGGTGTCCATTGTGGCGCAAGATACGGGGGCAAAGGCATAGGGCGTTCGATTTACCGACGCCCGCAAGTTACATTTACCCCGCGACGCGGTAACGCCCGACGGCGAATCCGTTAGCCATATAGAACGCTATTTTGTCGGCGGTGTGCTTCTCATCACCCCGAATACAAAGGGCCACACCGAAACCGAAATCTGAAGAACTCGGATAGCGTTCGTATTTGTTTCCGTCCCGGTCTTTGGCTTCGGGTGCCTTGAACACTTCGTAATAGGTCAGGGCGTCGGATGTGGTGCGCTTGTAACAGTACATCCCGTTTGCCTCGTTATGGGCGATTTTCACAAACTTATCGCCGAACTTCGTAAACTCATCCCGCAAAGGCGGGTAAAATGTCTGTTTTTTCATGGAGTGTTTATGAAATTTCGATTTTCTTTGCGTTTTGGTATAGTTGATCCACCTGGCAGGAAAAAGCCGTAAAATCGGCTGTTTTCAGAACGGGCCATTTTGTCCGTCGGTCGGGGTTGAGGGTGTCGTATCGTAGTCCGTTATCCGGGTCAGGCTTTCGTTGTGGCGGAAATATGTACTGCCGGTCGCTCCCTCCCGGTTCTTGGCAATATAGAATACCCCCACGCCCTCGGACGGAATTTTCCCGTATTTGGTGGTGTCTATCATTTCCTCCTCACGTATGGCCGGGCGGTCGATAAAAATCACCATATCGGCATCTTGTTCGATCGCTCCCGATTCCCGGAGGTCGGCAAGTATCGGTGTCTTATCGGCTCGCTCTTCAACCTTGCGGGAAAGCTGGGACAACAAAATGACCGGCACGTCGAGTTCCTTTGCCAGCACTTTGGCCGCCCGGCTCATCTCGGCTACTTCCCGCTCGCGGTTGTTGCGCTTGTCAGAATCGGGGGCCGTCAGCTGCAAATAGTCGATAACGACCATACCGCACCGCCCCTGCCGTTGCAACACCCGGCACTGCGCCCGAATAGCGGGCATCGAAATAGAGGGGGTATCGATTATCGTCACGGGCAACTCGCCCAACCGGGCCGCTCCCGGTTCTATGCGCTTCCAATCCTCGGTACTTACCGCACCAGACCGGAACGCCCTCGCATCCACACCCGAAGCACCAACCAGCATACGGCCGCCGAGCTGCGTCGCGGGCATCTCCAGCGAAAAGATACATACCGGAACACCGGCCCCGGCTGCAGCTTGTGCGAAATGAAGCGCAACGGCCGTTTTACCCATCGCCGGACGTGCGGCAAGGATAACCAGCTGACCGCCCCGCCAACCGCCCGTAATACGATCCATACAGGGCAAACCGGTAGATATTCCTACGCATTCGCCCCGCTGGTGGGCCTGCTGGCGGCGTTCCAGGGCGGTCAGCGTATCCTGCATCACATCGCCGATACTTCGGGCCGAAGCGATCCGGGCGACATCGCCGGTAATCCGTTCAAGGCTTGATATTACCCGCATTACACCCTCCGGGCCTTCCTGTATTGTGGCTATTCCCTCCATTAGCGTAAAAATTCCTCGGCGCTGGATATCCTTATCCACCAATATCCGGGCGTGGTTCAGTATCCCGACACCCGATCCGACGGCCTGCGTAAGGACGGCAAGATACTGACGGGAAATATCCGTCCCTTTCAACTCCTCGAAAACCTGGTAAAGGTCTGGAAATATTCCCCGGTCATCGAGTTTGCAAATAGCATCGTAAATCCTCGCATTTTGGGGATCATAAAATGCCGTTGAAGTAAGAATACCCCGCACATCGGCGACGGATTCCGGGAAAACCATTAGCGCACCCAATACAGCCCGTTCGAGGTCGGGCGATTCCGGGATCTTCAAGGCGTCCGCCGGATAGTTACAGGTCTTTGTATATTCGTTTTTTTTCATTTTGCTGTGTGGGTTTATGGTTATTAAATTCGGATTTGCGACGCATCCAAATTCGGGCGGCAGCTTGCCAATCTTTCATCTGGGATTTACCGGACACTTTCCAGCCGTTAGCCGTGAAATGATCGTAAAAACATTCCGCATCGTTCTTTGTCCCTTCGATCGTCGAAAAATAGTTTGTAACTTCTTCGAGCGGGGGAGCAACAAACGCCGTGCGTTTGCTTGCGACTTTGTGCGGCTTGTCCGCACTTTCTTTACTCTCGTTAGAGAGTTTCTTATCTATATCCTTATCCTTATCATTATCATTATCATTATCGGCATCCACCGCATTCGAGCGCATACGATTGCATCCGTTTGTATGCGACCGCATACGCTCGTTTTTCCAACGTTTGTTCGCATTTTCGGAATTTTTATTGCATACATCCGCATATTTGGCCCTGTCGCGGTCTATTTGAGCCCGCATAAGTCCGAACATAGAGTACAAAACATCTCTATCGGTCGGCTCTTCGCCGTATAGTACGTATCGTTTTACCGCATCGTCGATTTTAAGCCGCAAATCCGCCGGAAACGACAATAGCTGCTCCGCCCAATCTGTGTAATACAAAAAATTAGGCTTTTCTTTCTGTTGCGTATTTGTCATTATTGCATCCCTCCTTTCCGAATAAAATACCGTTTGAATCGGCCCCCGTGCACGCCCTCGCACCATTCGTCGGCGATCGGTACGCCCTTATGACGCAAATCGCGGATTACGCTGCGGGGATCGGACATCCTCAACGAAATAGTAATATCGGCCGCCGAACGGGGAATACCGTCCGAAAGCAAGTTATAAATCCTTTGCTGGTGATAGGAAAATACAGAGGTAAACCTTACATTTGTAGTGTCATTAGCCCCTATGGTATTAGTTTTTGCCCCTGCGTGCTCGCTTCGAGTGCCGGGGGCGTTTTGATTCTGTACCATACCCGATAAGATTATTTACGGTTAGCACTTTCTGCAATACGTTGAGCGGCTTCCGCATCCCGGTTCCGGGGCCTGTTTATCTGCTGCGCCGCCCATTCACGCAGCTCCTTCCGGGAGAACACCAAACGACGGGGGCCGAATTTAGCATAGGGAATTTCGTGTCTATGGGTAAGAATATACAAACTGCGCATAGTCGTCCGATAACCCAGCGAAGCCAGGAATGGCAGAGTTTCTTCGGCGGTCATCGCATCGGGCAACTCCGAAGCATCCGCGATACTCTCTGTGGCTTTCTCGCGTCTTTTGTAATCCTGCATTGCGGCAAATACTGCATCCGAAATCAAGTCTTTCAGGGTCTCCTGTTCAACTACTACTAAATTGTTTCCCATAATATTTATTAGTTAAATTTCTTTCCTTTGTTTGCCGCAAAAATCGCTTTACCTCGGGAATATTCAAAGGAAAATTTCACTTTTTTAACATTATTTCCCGCAAGTCGTTACAAATTATCAATTTGCTGTGTAAAAGTATTTTACATTACAAAAAATAAATAAAAAAAATAAACGGAGAATATTTTTTAATCTCCGTTTACAAAATCGTAAGGCAAATAATTGAATCCGCGGAAAATACGGCTGTTTACAGGCGGTTATTTCCAGCCGTCAGGAATCAAAATAGCCGCGTTTTTCTCCCTTTCTTCCCGTTCGAAGCTGGCCAAATAGTTTTCCGTCGTTTTCAGATCTTGGTGGCCGAGGCTTTCCGATATATAGGCGATATTCGCCCCGGCACGCTTCAACACCGTAGCGAACGAATGACGCGCCGTATAGGTCGATATGTTCCCTATTCCGAGCTGCTCCCCTACTTCCTGCATCCGCTTGTTGATCGCACGGGTCAAATACATCGTTTTCAACTTCTGGTGCATCGCGTCCTCCGTCCCGTCGAGAACCGGAAATATAAAGTTATTACGCCCCGGGGGATTGCCCCAGCGGTCGATAATAGCCTGCATTTGGGGAACGACCACTACCCGGATTTCCTTGCGGGTCTTGGTCGTGTGCTCGGTCTTTTGACGCACGAAACAGATTTCACCGTCCACAATATCACGGTACCGCAATTTCACGAAATCGGCGACGTTGATCCCGTTACACAAGTAGAGGAACAGCCAATAATCCCGGTATTTGGCCGTCGCTTCGCTCCCGTCCTCATAGCGGGCGATCCGCCCGATCTGCTCCAGCGTCAGAGCCAGCTTGCGCCCCTCGCCCTCCTGTATTTCATACCGGCCCCGCCCGAACGGGTATTGCGTTTCCTTGACGATACCCAGACGTCGGGCATCGTTCATTATCGCCCGCAGGTGGCGCAAGTGTATCGATATGGTTGTTTGCACCTTCCCCTCTTTGGTCAGAAAATCCGCATATCGTTTCAGCCACGATACGGTAACGGCGTCAAACTGTATGCGCTCCCCGGCAAACCGCTCCAGCCCTTTCAGCACATTGTCATAAACGAGCATACTGCCAACGCGCCCGGCCTTTTCCAGCTCGGCGATTTTGGCCCGGAACATCGCGTTTACCGTATTGGACGCTGCCCCCTTCAGTCGATCGTTGAGGGCATCCAGCGAAAACCCGCCGTTACCCGCTAAATTCTCAACGGCCGCTCGCACTATCTGGTAGCTGCTCTCTATGTCTTTCCGGACCGCTACAAGGGCACGCGCCTTTGTCGCTCCAAGCATCTCCCACTCTTCCGGGGTCAGGTCTTTGCCCGTAGGATAGTAGCGGCGATCCCGGCGGTAGGTTACGCGAATTTTTACTGGGTATTTCTCGTTTGGTTTCGTACGGCGGGTGTCAAGCATCGCGGCCACCGTTATTCCATCTTTTGAGTAGTTCATTTTTGGTTATAGATTTTGGATTTGCACACACATTTGCACACACAATTTGCACACAAATATACGCATTTAATCAAACCAAACAAAAACAGAGTAAAACAAAATAGCTATATTTGCCACTGAAATACAGCTATTTATAAAACAAACAAGAAATTACCAAAAAATAGCAAAAACCCCGAAATTACGCCTACGGATCAGAAGGTTACAGGTTTGAGTCCTGTCGGCGTCACAAAATAATGCAGCGACCTGTTTTTCGACAGGTCGCTTTTTGTTTTCGGCTGCACGACCATAGCGCAGTTGCCGATTCTCTCTTTCTCCGCCTTGTACTCCCGCCGACTTACACCCGGGAAAATTTCCGTCCTCCCATAAAATCCATACGGAATCCGTCCGTACCGACGCCCGATCATAGCAACAACTTTGAGATTCCCGTCAGCGAAAAGCACCTGAAAACGAATCGCCAAAACATCCAAATTCTTCCCAAAAGAAGCACGAAGCCCCTCTCCAACGGCAACTCGACAATGTGCCCCCTCACCCTTCCTGCCATTTATTTTATGCAATCCAAGGTACTTACTCAACAAGCACAATGCGATTCCGGGTTCAATCGATCTAAATACACAATCCCGAAAAAAATCGAACTCGCCTTCTTTTCGAATTTATAAAATTTTACGAATAGACCACAGATTTTACAATTCAAATATTAAAATATACAATTTAACAAATCGGTAAAATTTGCAAAATCAATTCTTTTTATTATATTTGTAATAGTGCGCTCCTCTTTTACTAACTTAAAAATCATGTTATGTTGAATTTCGCCCAACTGAAGTTTCTCCTAACTGGATTAACTTTACTCACCGTACTCGCTGCGTGCAGCGATGACAACACTTCGACGGAAGCTCCTCCTGCAACCATCGAAATCGCAGAGCTCTCCCCGGAAGCAGACAACGTTTCTTTTCGATTAATTCCGACCAATGCTATCTCGATGGCTTACAAGATCGAGATCGAGGGGGGGGGAGATGACGCCGATTTCGTTTCGATAGAAAGCTCCGAAGAAAAAACGGTCGAAATAACCGACCTGACCCCCGAAACCTCTTATAAGCTGACGGCGATCGCCTATAACGCCGACCAGCGCCCTTCGAATCCGGCCACCGCAACATTCACGACCCCCGAAAAACCGACCACGCCGGATCCCGACAAGGCAACCATCTCCATCGAAGAGGTGAAAGCCACCTATAATTCGGTAACCTTTACCCTGAAAACCGCCAATGCAGCCCGCTTCGGCTACAAGGTCGATGTTCCCGACGGAACGGCCGAACTTACGTTCGTAAACGGCTCCGAAGGCGGCACCTATACAACCGACAACCTGGAGGCGGCGACCGACTATCAAATCACCGCCGTCGCATATGACGAAAACGGGCAGGCCGCCGATCCCGTCACCCACGCATTCAAAACCGAAGCCCTTCCGACCGGCCCCGCCGTCGTTTCGATCGAAGAGGTCGCTACGACCCACAGTTCGATCCGCTTCACCCTGAAACTCGACAATGCGGTCCGGATCGCCTACAAGGTCGATGTCCCCGACGGAACAGCCGAAATGACCGTCGTCGAAAAGCCACAGCAATCGACCTTCCTGGTCGGCAGCCTCCAGGCGGAAACCGACTACGTATTGACAGTCGTAGCCTATAACGGCAAAGACGAACCGTCCGAACCCGCCACGCATTCGTTCACGACCCCCGCCTATACCGCATTCGCACGGATCGACGCCGTGGCGACCGCACACGGAATCTATCTCAAGGCCGACGTGGACACCGGCAAATTCCCGCTCTATTTCCTGAAAATTTTCGACCCGGACCTTACGGAATCCAGCGCCGATTTCGAAGAGCATTTCAAGGTCGATTCCCGGGAGCAGTTCATCCATTACCTCGAAGTCGCCTCACTGACAGCGGGCCTCAAAACCGCCTCGTTCGAAGAGTGGAACAAAACCCTGCTTTCGACCCGGTCGCAGCAAGTCCTTCTCTACGCCGCTCCCGTTGTCCGGCAAGGGGTCGATGTCGTCTGTGAAGACTACGGCGAAATCATCGAAATTCCGCTGACGATCCCCGCCCGCGACGAACTCGGAGCAGGACAGGCCGCTGTCACGCTGGGCGAACCGCAGGTTGCGGGCAAAGAGTTGGAGATCGCCCTGACAAAACAGGACGGCGTCGTTTCCTACTATGCCGGCTATGCGACCAAGTCCGACGTCGAAGCCGCAGGCACCCCGGAACAATTCGTCCAGGCCGGACTGGATGCGAAGACCTATGACTACGACATCACGGCCGACTTCCAAGGCACCTGGAAAACAGACCGGCTTTCGCCGGGCAGCGAATATTACTTCTTCTCGTTCGCATACGATGCCGAAGGCAAGTTGGGTCCCCTGCAATACAAGGAGTTCCACACGGAAGCCGCAGGCACCGACTACGATACGTCGCTCACGGTCGATATTGCCCTGAAGACCGCATCGTTCACCTCAGCGACTTTCTCCGTCAAACGGAACGGCTTCGAAAAAGCTTATTACAACTTCATCACCAAAGCCGATTTCGACCGCAAATACGGCGGCAATGCGGATACATACGTTCAACGAGAGTTGATCGGCAAAGAGAGTGGTTATCCGATAACGCTATACAGCGACAACGACATCAACGGATCCCGTTTGGCATACGATACGCAATACGTACTGATCGCCCTGCCCGAAGCCGACAACGAAGACAGATACGGCGTTCCGACGGTGGTCGAGTTCGAAACCCTCGGCTACGAAGCTACCGGCTCTGCGACGGCGACCATCGCGGTAAATTCGATCACGGACAATTACGGCGTATCTTTCTATGCCTCGGTAACCGTAACCCCCGGAGCCGATTGCGCAGGTTACTATTACGCAATGATCGAAAAAACAGCCTACGATGCAGCAGCCAATCTCGGTGAAACGATCTGCAAACAAAACGGCGTAAAATACCGTGCCGCCACCGAAGACACGACGTTCTCCACCGACTACTATTTCGCAGAAAGCTATCTGGTCCTCATCCCGGTCGATAACAACGGGAAAATGTCGGCTCCGGTCACTTCGGAATTATTGACCACGAGCGCCAAATAAAAAGCAATCAAATAAACAAACACGCAGAACTCCCAACCTGTCCGAAACCTCGCTGCACGGGGTCCCCGTGACGAAGGGAGAGCCGGTTGGAACACGTCGCTTTCAGCGGCAAAGGCACAACCGGAACATCGAGCACATAAATTATCAAAAAAACAACCCTAAAATAATCCGACTATGAAATCTTTGAGTAAAGCAACCTTCCATTTACTGTGTTGCATCCTGCTATTGGGAACTTTCCAGAGTTGTAAAGACGACGAAACGACGCCCCCGCCTCCCGGAGAAAGCGCCACGCTCACCATTTCCGACGTCAAGGCCGAAGCCAATACCGTAACTTTCACCATCACGCCGAAAAATGTAGATGTTTATACCTATACGATCAAATCCGCGACGGTAACGCCTCAAGCGACCGTTCAGGATCCGGCCGAAACCAAAACCTTCACATACAACAGTCTGCTTCCGTCGAGCGACTATACGATCGTGGCAACAGGTTTTACACAAGGCGGTCTGGAACTCACTTCTACCGAATACAAATTCCGAACGCTCGACACGCAGGATCCCGGACTCGAAGTACCTTCCGGAGAGGAGCCGTTCATCGAATACGGCGACCAGCGGATCGCCGCCAAATCGGTCTTCTTCTACAAGGAAACCGATCGGCTCTGGTTCTTCATCTCCCCGCTCGAAGGATACGACAACTACCAGGACATGCTCTATGGCAACGGCGGAAAAAACGATTACATATCCCTCAGCTTCACGCCGAACCAGCTAAATAAATCGATCAACATGAAGAGTGCGTCCGAACGGTATTCGCTGCTCAACTCCATGTCGTTCCAACACCCCATCGCATCGGATATTTCGATGGTGACCATCGACTACCATTCATTAATCACCGACGGCGGCTTCATCGTCACCCGCGACGGGGACAAGATCGAAGGATATGCCGAAATGACCTCGGCCGCAACCGGCAAGAAACTCCGCATCTACGGTACCTGCACCTACGACCAGCAGGACGCCGAGCGGACCAGCTTCATCAGCCTCAACGACCTGAAAACTCCGCTCGGAAGCGCCTATTACCAACCGCTCGAAGAGGAAACGATTTCCGAAATCCATCTCTCGCCGGCCAGCCCCGTCATGGGAGCGCTGATCGACCAGGTGGATGAATACTACGTTCGAATCCGCTTCGACAACGCCCTGGCGACGGCTAAAACTCCGATCGACATCACCCGGATCGACAAGCTGTTCGAACTCGAAATCGTCGATCCTGCCCAACAAAAGTCGGTTACCGTCACCAATACGGACCTTCAAGGCGCGACGGGCACCATCACCCTCTACAAATACGCCCTGCAAGACAACTACCGAATCTCGTTCGATCTGCAGGTTCATGATATGCACCTCGAAGGGTATGCGGACGGGGCGTTCGAACTATACTCCTACTACTCCGGCAACAGTTATACGGTCGGAACGAACGACCCGGTCGAACTCCAATCCGCCGTCATCGACCGCCGCAGCGACGATTACTACACGATCTATCTGGCACCCCAGGCCGGTCTGACCGATTTGGAGCAAATCCGGCAGGCGGAGGGCGTAGTAACCATCAAAGCCGCACCGCAGGCACTGGACGGTCTGCTCGTTTCCTTTGCCAACGAAAAGGATGCCGGACGAATACTGTCCATCGCATATGCAGGCAAAACCTACGACAACCAGGGTGACAACACCAAGAGTACCATCCACGGAGCCACCGCAAAGCAAAAGATCGCGCTGGCCTTCTATGAAGCGACCAACGAAATGAACGGTTATTATTGCGGACCGTTCGTCGATGTGCAATAAACAACCCCGGCAACCGAAGGTCCGATCGCATCTCAAACCCACGATTCGACCGGCAACCGGTTCTCCCGGAATCTTCATCAAGCCCCCTTTTCGAAGGGGGCTTTTTTCCCACGCTTCATCCGGCGAAAGCAAAAAACAGAGCTCGGACCTTTTACTTCCGAATCGTCATCAATTTTGCCGTATTACCGAAAATCCGGAATAAAAACCACCGTCACAGTAGATATTTCAAAAAAAAAACGCTAAATTTGTCAGAAACCTAAGTTGCTTCCTTAAGCCGAGCGCAATGAAACCTTCGTTTCGATTGCCGAGGCGAAAAATAGTCGAAAGAAAATCAACGCTTTCGATAAACCGAGCGCAGAATCGGAGGTGTTCGAACTCTGCCAAAGCGGAAAACAACGGCGTAAAAACGAACTGTTTCGTAGAGCCGAGGATATAACCACCAAGCCCGTTCGGTTATACGAGGCGGGAAACGGAACTCAAAACAGCAATGAACCTAAAACAGACACCATGATAAAGAAAGAATTATTACTCGGCGACGAGGCTATCGCATGGGGAGCCCTCAACGCCGGTCTTTCGGGCGTGTACGCTTACCCCGGAACCCCCTCTACGGAGATCACGGAATTTATCCAGATGCACCCCCTAACGCGCGAGCGCGGCATCCACTGCAACTGGTCGGCCAACGAAAAGACCGCACTGGAAGCGGCCCTCGGCATGTCGTTCGTCGGCAAGCGGGCCCTGGTCTGCATGAAGCACGTGGGCATGAACGTCTGCGCCGACGCTTTCGTCAATTCAGCCATGACGGGTGCCAACGGCGGCCTGGTGGTCGTAGCGGCGGACGATCCCTCGATGCACTCCTCGCAGAACGAACAGGACTCCCGCTTCTACGCCAAATTCGCCATGATTCCCTGCTTCGAACCCGCATCGCAACAGGAAGCCTACGAGATGATCGGCGAGGCGTTCGACTTCTCGGAGAAATACCAGATTCCGGTGCTGATGCGCGTGACGACCCGCATGGCCCACTCGCGTGCCGTGGTCGAAATCGGCGAACCCCGCCAGCAAAACACGCTCCACTACCCCGAGCGGCCCCGCCAGTGGATCCTCATGCCGGGCAACTCGCGCGTACGTTACAAAACCCTCATCGAGGAGAACAAACTCTTCGAGCAGGAGGCCGAACATTCGCGCCACAACCGCTACATCGACGGACCGGACAAATCCATGGGCATCATCGCCTGCGGTCTGGCCTACAACTATATTATGGAGAACTTCCCGGAAGGCTGCCCCTTCCCCGTGCTGAAGATCTCGCAATATCCGCTGCCGACGGCACTCGTACAGCGCATGGCTTCGGAGTGCCGTTCGCTGCTGATCGTCGAAGAGGGACAACCTCTGGTGGAGGAGATGATCCGCGGTCTGCTGGGTACTCCGATTCCGGTCAAAGGACGTTTGAGCGGCGAGCTGCCCCGCACGGGCGAACTCACGCCCGACAACGTACGCGGCGCCCTCGGTCTGCCCCGCCGCGAGAGCGAGGCGGCCAGCCAGCTCACCATGCCCCGGCCCCCGGCCCTTTGCCAGGGCTGCGGCCACCGCGACGTATATACGGCACTGAACGACGTGCTGCGCGAGCACTACCCCGACCACAAGGTATTCAGCGACATCGGCTGCTATACGCTCGGTTCGCTGCCCCCGTTCCGGGCGATCGACACCTGCGTAGAGATGGGTGCTTCGGTCACGATGGCCAAGGGCGCTGCCGACGGCGGACAGTTCCCTTCGGTAGCCGTAATCGGCGACTCGACCTTCACCCACTCGGGCATGACCGCCCTGCTGGATGCCGTGAATGAAAAGAGCAACATCACCGTCGTAATCTCGGACAACCTCACTACCGGCATGACCGGCGGCCAGGATTCGGCCGGCACGGGACGCCTCGAGCAGATCTGCGCCGGACTGGGCGTGGAGCCCGAACACATCCGCGTCGTGGTACCCCTGCCCAAGAACATGGAGGAGATCCGCCGCACGATCCGCGAAGAGATCGAATACAAAGGGGTTTCGGTCATCATCCCGCGCCGCGAGTGCATCCAGACCGCCAAACGCCACAACGCAAAAAAACAGTAGTACGACCATGAAACGGGACATCATACTTTCCGGCGTGGGAGGACAAGGCATCCTCTCGATCGCCACCGTCATCGGAGCCGCTGCCCTCAAGGAGGGACTCCACATCAAACAGGCAGAAGTACATGGCATGAGCCAGCGCGGAGGCGACGTACAGTCGAACCTGCGCATCAGTTCGGACGAGATCCTCTCCGACCTGATCCCCCAAGGCGCGGCCGATATCATCATCTCGCTCGAACCGATGGAGGCGCTGCGCTACGTACCCTACCTGAATCCGGAGGGCTGGGTGATCGCCAACACTACGCCGTTCGTAAACATCGACAACTACCCCGAACCGGAGGCCGTATTGGCTGAACTCGGGAAGCGCAAACATGCGATCCTGATCGATGTCGATGCCATCGCCAAGGAGCAATCCTCGCCCCGTGCGGCCAACATCGTGCTGCTGGGCGCCGCCGCTCCTTTCCTGGGGCTCGACGCCGACAAGTTCGAGGCGGGCATCCGCAGCATCTTCGCCCGCAAAGGCGAGCAGATCGTCGAAATGAACCTCAAGGCGTTCCGCGCCGGATACGAATACGCACAAAAACACCGCAAGTAATGGCAGCTCTCATTCCGCAGAAGATGTTCGACGAGCAGCTCGCCGCCATGGACATCGAAAACTTCGCACAGGCCACGATCCGTCAGGTCGGAGCCGTCGGCGGCGCCCTCGAGAAGAACTCGGGCACCGAATTCCTGCACCTCGAAATGGGCGTTCCGGGCCTTCCGCCGGAGACTGTCGGCGTCGAAGCCGAACAGCAGGCCCTCGCCCAGGGACACGCTTCGATCTACCCCAGCATCACGGGCATCGCCCCGCTCAAGAGCGAGGCTTCGCGCTTCGTCAAGGCGTTCCTCGACATCGACGTCGCCCCCGAGGGATGCATCCCGACCGTCGGCTCGATGCAGGGCGGCTTCTGCCTGTTCCAGATCAGCTCGCAGTGCGACCCCAAGAAAGACACCATTCTGTTCATCGACCCGGGCTTCCCGGTGCAGCGCCAGCAGGTGCGCATCCTGGGCATCAAGCACGAATCGTTCGACATCTACGACTTCCGCGCCGAGAAACTCGGTCCCAAGCTGGAGAGCTATCTCAAGCAGGGCAACGTCGCGGCGATCATCTACTCGAACCCCAACAACCCGGCGTGGATCTGCCTCACAGAGAGCGAACTGCGCACCATCGGCGAGTTGGCAACCAAGTACGACACGATCGTTCTCGAAGACTTGGCCTACATGGGCATGGACTTCCGCAAGGAGCTGGGACATCCTTTCCAGGCTCCGTTCCAGGCCACCGCAGCCCGCTATACGGATAACTACGTGCTGATGATTTCCGGCTCGAAGATCTTCAGCTACGCCGGCCAGCGCATCGCCATCGCAGCGATCTCGGACAAACTGCGCAACCGCTTCTATCCGGCTCTCAAGGAGCGTTACGGCATCGGCCGTTTCGCCGAATCCTACGCCCTGACATTCCTCTACGCCGCATCGTCAGGCGCAAGTCACTCGGCTCAATACGCTTTGGCGGCCATGTTCAAAGCGGCGGCGGACGGCAAGCTGGACTTCGTGGGGCACACCCGCGAATACGCACACCGCGCTCACCGCGTCAAGGAGCTCTTCGAGCGTCACGGTTTCCACATCGTCTATGACAAAGACCAGGACGAACACGTGAGCGACGGATTCTTCTTCACGGTAGGCTACGGTTCGATGCCGAGTTCCGACCTGGTGGCCGCACTGCTGCGCTACGGTATCTGCGCGATCTCGCTCACCTCGACGGGCAGCCTCCAGAACGGCGTGCGCGTCTGCGTGTCGCAGATGAACCGCGAGGAGCAGTACGACCTGCTCGACCGGCGCCTCCGCGACTTCGCGCAGGACTACGCCCGGAAATAAATCCGGCATTGCAGCTCCGGGTCGCTGTGAAATCGTCCCGGAGTTGCACTCCGGAGAAAAGAATCCGGCACGGACATCCGGGAACGACCATTCGCACCCAACGAAGAGAAGGAGCCGAATAAATTCGGCTCCTTCAAATAACCAACAAAAAAGACAAAACCTACCGTCTCCGGCCGACGACGGGACCGAATTTTCCTTTCACCGACCGACTGCCGGAAACGACTTAGAAAAACAGACCCATGATCAACTACACCACTGCCGCTGAAGCTGCGAAGCTCATCAAATCCAACGACAGCGTTTATATTCAGGGAAGCGTTTCGATCCCGGAAGTGCTCGTGAAAGCGATGGCCGACCGGGGACACGAACTTCGGGGAGTGAAGGTCTATTCAGCCTTCGCCATCGGACGGGAGGAAGCGCCCTACTGCAAGCCCGAATACAAAGACAGTTTCCTCGTATATAGCCTCTTCGTGTCGAACTCCGTGCGCAACTGGATCGCTCAGGGGTACGGACAGGCCATCCCGGCTTTTCTGGGCGAGATCCCGGGGCTTTTCCGCAAGGGGATCATCCCGATCGACGTAGCGCTGCTGAACTGTTCGCGCCCCAATGCGGACGGCTATTGCAGCTTCGGCACCTCGGCCGACCTCGCGGTTTCGGCCGCCGAATGTGCGAAGGTCGTTATCGCCCAGATCAACCCCCACGTGCCGTTCTCCTACGGCGATGCGCTGATCCACGTCTCGAAACTCACGGCCGCCGTCGAAGTCGATGAACCTCTGGTGGAGCTTCCGACCGCCCAGCCCAGCGAAATCGACCGCAAGATCGGCGGCTACATCGCCGAGTTGATTCCCGACGGTGCGACCCTCCAGATCGGCGTGGGCGGCATTCCCAACGCGGTACTCGCAGCCCTGGGCGATCATAAACACCTGGGACTCCACACCGAAGCACTCACCGACGGAGTAGTACCCCTGATTCGGAGCGGTGTGATCGACAACTCGCAGAAAAAAGTGCTTCCGGGCAAAAACCTCGCGTCGCTGGCTCTCGGCTCGAAACGGCTCTACGAATACATGGACTACAACGAAGACCTGATCATGAAGGACGTGGCATGGACGAACGACCCGTTCCGCATCCGCGAGAATCCGAAGGTCATGGCCATCAATTCGGCGCTGGAGGTCGATCTGACGGGCCAGATCTGCGCCGACTCGATCGGCACGATGATCTACTCGAGCGTGGGCGGACAACACGACTTCATGTACGGCGGCGCGCTCTCCGAAGGCGGCAAAACCTTCATCGCGCTCCCCTCGACCACCTCGAAGGGACAATCCAAGATCAAAGCCCTGCTGACGCCCGGCGCCGGCGTGGTGACCACCCGTTTCCAGACACAATACGTCGTCACGGAGTACGGTGCGGCCTACCTGCTGGGTAAAGGACTCGCCGAGCGTGCCCGCGCCCTGATCGACATTGCGCATCCCTCGGCCCGCGAGGAGTTGGAAAAAGCCGCCTGCGAACGCTTCGGCTATTCGTTCCTGCGGCTCAAATAGATTCCTCGATTCCATGTGCAGGAATCGTTCGCGGGCACCTGTCCGCTCCGCGCAGAGATGATTTTCACGCAAGATCCATATATTATAAAGTATATCAAAAAGGACTCCTGCCGAAACCGGAATAACCGTGTATGCGGAATAACTAAAGACCGTCCCGCCTCCTTTTTCAGAGGATGGGACGGTCTTTTTTCCACACAAAATCCCCCTCTCGACCGATCTATCGGGGGGGGGTAAAATTTTATTGATTTTCGATAAATTTTTCTTGTTTTTCACAAATATACTTTCTATCTTTATCGCAACAAACGATAAGAACGGACGCAGTGCCTGCAAGCGTTTCCAAAAGTCGAGGAATTACATAACGCCGGCACAGGAAACACCCCGCAGAACCCTTCGGTTTCGACCGGCAGGAACACTTCACGGATCAACAGGAAATACGCCGAAACAAAAACAGCGAACAAAATCAACGACCATAAAAAACGGGATCACTCCCTCTCGATATGATTGTACTCGAAAACATCAACAAGACCTACCACAACGGCGCTCCGCTGCATGTACTCAAGGGTATCGACCTCGAAATCGAAAAGGGCGAGCTGGTTTCGATCATGGGGGCCTCGGGATCGGGCAAATCGACCCTGCTGAACATCCTCGGGATCCTGGACGACTACGACACGGGCGAATATTTCCTGAACGGGCGCCTGATCAAACACCTGAGCGAGACGCAGGCCGCCGCTGCCCGCAACAACATGATCGGCTATATTTTCCAGTCGTTCAACCTGATAAACTACAAGAACGCGGTCGAAAACGTCGCCCTTCCCCTCTACTACCAGGGCGTTTCACGCCGCAAGCGCAATGCCGAAGCCCTCGAATACCTCGACCGGCTGGGACTCCGCGACTGGGCCAACCACATGCCCAACGAGATGTCGGGCGGCCAGAAGCAGCGCGTGGCCATCGCCCGGGCATTGATCAACAAGCCCCAGATCATTCTCGCCGACGAACCTACGGGCGCCCTGGACAGCAAAACCTCGCAGGAGGTAATGGACCTGCTGCGGCAGGTAAACGGGACGGGCATGACCATCATCTGCGTAACCCATGAACAATCGATCGCCGACCAGACGGACAAGATCATCCACCTGAAGGACGGCGTGATCGGTTCGATACAAAAACTCCGGCCATGAGAGAGTTGCTGTTGGAAATCTGGGCGTCGATCCGCCGCAACAAGCTGCGCACGTTCCTCACGGGCTTCTCGGTCGCATGGGGCATCTTCATGCTGGTCATCCTGCTCGGCTCGGGCAACGGACTGAAAAACGGCACGCTCTCCAATTTCGGGTCGATGGCCGTCAATTCGGTCATCATCAACGGCGGCTGGACCTCGCAACCCTACAAAGGCTACGACAAGTGGCGGCGCATCAACATCACCAACCGCGACCTGGAGATCCTGCGCACCGAATTTCCCGAAGTAGATAAGGTTTCCGCCCGCGTACAGGGACCAGGACAATACAACCTCTCCCACGGACGCGACTTTCTGAACAATGCGGCCGTAGTCGGCAGCGACCCGGAATACCGCGAAATCATGAATGTCAGGGTGCTCGACGGACGCTTCCTGAACGATACCGACCTTCGGGAGCGGCGCAAGGTGATCGTCGTGGATAAAAACGTGCGGGATGTCCTGTTTCACGGTCAAAGTCCCGTCGGACAGCACCTCCTGGTCAACGGAACATCGTACAGCATCATCGGTGTTTTCGAGATGGACCAGTTCGGCTCCTACACATTCACCTTCATCCCGCTGACGACCGCCCAACTACTCTTCAACCACAGCGATCCGAGCGTAGGACAGACCTATCTTTCGGTGAAAGACATCGACACCGATCAGAAAATGGCCGAATTCGAACAGCGGCTCCGCAATCGTCTGGCCGCCGAACACACCTTCGCGCCCGACGACGAAAGCGCCGTCTGGATCTACAACCGCATGGAAGGTTACAAGAACATGATGCTCGTCTTCGGCGGCATCAACCTCTTCATCTGGATCATCGGTCTGGGAACGCTGCTCGCAGGCATCGTGGGCGTGAGCAACATCATGCTGGTAACGGTGCAGGAGCGCACCTTCGAATTCGGCATTCGCAAGGCTCTCGGAGCCAAACCCTCGTCGATCATCCGGCTGATCCTGACCGAATCGGTGATGATTACCGCCGCATTCGGCTATATCGGGATGGTGCTCGGCGTATTCGCCATGGAAGGAGTGAACAAGCTCATGACACAAACTCCGCCCGGTGAGGAGAACACGTTCAACATCTTCGTCAATCCGACGTTGAACCTCTCGGTAGCGGTAAGCGCGACGATCGTTCTGGTGCTGGCCGGACTTATCGCAGGTTACATCCCCTCCCGCCGGGCCGCCCGACTGAAGACCGTCGATGCCCTGCGGCACAATAAATAACTGCGCGACAACGAATCCCACAACGACCGGGGAACAGATAAGGAAGCACCCCGGAGTCCGAAGGACGACAAAAGTCCCCTCCCGAGGAGGGGATTGAGGGGTGGGTAAGAATTGAATACGCGGCCAAGCCGCGAAACTACGACAGACCGAAAAGAGAACAGCAACAACGAGCCCGGGACACCCGGAAGAAAGAAAAGGAACCAAACTATGACAGGATTTTTCGATACGGATCGCTGGAACGAAATCTGGCAGACGATCTCCCGCAACCGCAGGCGCAGCATCATGACGGCGCTGGGTGTCTTCTGGGGTATCTTCATGCTGATCGTCCTGCTGGGTGCCGGCACGGGGCTGGGCCGCATGTTCCGCGCCCAACTGGGCGGTACGGCCACCAACGCCATTTTCATCATGTCCGACCGCACCTCCGTCCCATACGAAGGTATGCCTACGGGCCGCAGCTGGGAACTGGACTGGGACGACCTGGAAGCGCTCCGGAAACTGCCCCGCATCGAATACATCTCGGCCATTTGCTGGGGCAACCAACGCAACATGAGCCACCAAGACCACAAAGGCGAATTCGGACTGATGGGCTACTCGCCCGACATGCAGCAGATCGCCCCCCAACAGATTCTCATGGGGCGCTACCTGAACGAAGTCGATGAACTGCGCCAGCGCAAAGTCTGCGTAATCGGACTTCAGGTCTGGCGCGACCTCTTCCCCGGCGGAGAAGATCCTACGGGCAAAACGATCCAGATCGGCAGCTCCTACTTCACGGTCGTCGGCGTTACCAAACCCCTGGGAGGCATGATGGCCTTCAGCGACCCGGAGCGAACCGTCGTCATCCCGGCACTGCTCGTACAGCAAATGTACGGACTGGGACGGACGATCGACATGCTGGCACTCACCGGATATGCGGACGAACCGACCCAAGAGGTGATCCAGGAGTGCCGGCAAAGCATCGCCGCACGACACCTGATCGCTCCCGACGACAAGAAGGCGATCTATTTTCAGGACACCTCCGAGATGTTCGGAAAGATCACGGGGCTCTTCCGAGGCATCTCCCTGCTTACGTGGATCGTAGGTCTGGGCACGCTGCTCGCGGGCATCGTGGGCATCAGCAACATCATGCTGGTACTGGTACGCGAACGCACGCAGGAGATCGGCATCCGCCGCGCCATCGGCGCTTCGCCCCTGACGATCCTTTCGCAAATCCTCTCCGAGAGCTTCATCCTCACTTTTATCGCGGGCATCTTCGGTTTCGGTGCGGGCGTAGGCGTTCTCTCCATCGCCGACAGTTTCTACGCGCGGGCCGCCCAGATGGACCAACACCTGCCCGATATTTCATGGCAGATCTCCTTCGGTATGGGAATGCTCGCGCTGGGGATCCTCGTCCTGGGCAGCCTGCTGGCAGGCATCATCCCTGCGACCCGGGCACTGCGGATCAAAGCCGTAGACGCGATCCGCGAAGAATAAACCCCGAAACTCGCAACAAACGCAAAAAACCGACATAATATGAAAAAGTTTCTGAAGATTTTCCTGGGCATCCTGTTCCTCGCGCTGCTCGTCGGCACGTTCGTCTTCCTCTGGAACAAAACCCGCCCCGTGAAGGTGGTTTACACCCTCGCAACCCCCGTGCATGACACGATCCGTCAGTACGTCATCGCCTCGGGCAAGGTCGAACCCCGCGACGAGGTGCTCATCAAGCCCCAGATCTCGGGTATCATTTCCGAGGTGCTCTGCAAGGCCGGCGACCGTGTAAAACAGGGCGACGTCATCGCTACGGTGAAGGTCATTCCCGAAATGGGAACCCTCAATGCCGCCGAATCCCGCGTGACGGTGGCCCGGCTCTCGCTCGACCAGACCCGCAAGGAGTTCGAACGCACCGAAGCCCTCTATGCCAAAGGCGTGGTATCGCAGGAGGAGTTCGAGAAGGGGCAGACCACCCTGCGCCAGGCCGAAGAGGAGTTCCAGAATGCCGAAGACAACCTGGAAATCGTCAAAACCGGTATTACCAACCGATACAAAGATTTAAGCAACACCCAGATACGCTCCACCATCACGGGTATGATCCTCGACGTACCGATCAAGGTCGGCAACTCGGTGATCCAGGCCAATACCTTCAACGACGGCACCACGATCGCCACGGTCGCCGACATGGGCGACATGCTCTTCCGGGGCAATGTCGATGAAACCGACATCGGCCGCCTGCACGCCGGCATGCCCGTCGTGCTGACCATCGGTGCCATGCAGGGTACCGTCCTCCAAGCCACGCTGGAGTACATTTCGCCCAAAGCCGCCGATGTGAACGGAATCATCATGTTCGAGGTGAAGGCCGCCGCCAAGATCCCGGAATCGGTCTTCGTCCGTGCAGGTTACAGCGCCAATGCCAGCATCGTGACCGACAGCCGCGAAGGTGTTCTCACACTGCCCGAAAGCACCATCCAGTTCGAAGAGGGCAAGCCCTGCGTCTATATCCTCACCAGTCCTGAGGAGAGCCCCGAACAAACCTTCGAGAAACGGGACGTAACGCTCGGTCTGTCGGACGGCGTGAACATCGAAATCGTATCCGGCGTCACCGAAACGGACAAAGTCCGCAACCTCCAACAACAGTCCATCTAAATCCCTGCCACCATGAAATTCGGAACTCTTTTCATCGCACTGCTGCTCGCGGGCAGCACGGCGCAGGCCCAAATTCCGACTCCGACATCCGAAGCAGGCCCTTGGAGCCTGGATGACTGCATCCGATACGCCCACGAACATAACATACAGATCCAGCAACAGGCGCTGCAAGTCGAACAGCGCTCCGTCGAACTCAACACCTCGCGCCACAGCCGCCTGCCCGACCTCGGTGCCAACCTCGGTACGAACTTCAGCTTCGGACGAAGCCTCATCAGCAACAACACCTACGCCGACAACAACCAGGTGTCGGGTTCGCTCGGTGTTTCGGCCTCGCTGCCGGTCTTCATGGGCGGACGCATCAACCACGAAATCGTAGCGGGCAAGCTGAGCCTGAAAGCCGCGGCCCAGGACCTGGACCGGATTCGTGAAGACGTATCGGTCAATATTATGTCGTATTACCTCGACGTGCTGGTCGCAAAGGAGTTGGTTGACGTCGCAGAGCAAGCGCTCGCCTTGAGCACACAACAGGTGGAACGCAGCCGGGAACAGGTGCGAACGGGCAAAGTCGCCGAGTCGGTGCTTTACGAAAACGAAGCCCTGCTGGCGGCAGACGAATACAAACTAACCCAAAGCCGCAACGACCTCTCGCTCTCCCTGCTGGCCCTGAGCCAGGCCCTGAACCGGACGAGTGCCGAAGGGTTCGACATAGTCGCCCCGACTTTCGACAGCCTCACCGTAGAGTCGATGCGTCACCTGCGTAACCCGGCCGAAGTGCTCTCCTACGCGCTGAACAACCGACCCCGCATACAGGCCGAGCGCTTCCGCCTCGAGCAGGCTCTCCGGGCAGTACGGATGTCCCGTGCGGCTTACTACCCCCAGATCACACTGACAGGAGGATACGGCACCAACGTCTATCACTCGTTCGCTACGGGTGCGGTGAATCCCGCTTTCGGGCGCCAGTTCCGCAACAACAGCACCGAATACGTAGGGGTGGCGATCAACATCCCCATCTTCAACCGCATGGCGACCCGCAACAGCGTGCGAACGGCCAAACTGGGCGTGCGGAGCCAGCAGCTCGCCCTGACCGAAGCCGAGCAAACCCTGCAAAAAGAGATCGAAACGGCCTACTACCAGGCCGATGCCGCCCTGTTGAAATACCGTTCGGCGGAAAAAGCGCTCAATTCCGCACAGGTCGCCTTCAGGTACGAAGCCGAGAAATACGCTGCGGGCCGCTCGACGACCTTCGACTACAACGACGCCAGGACCCGCATGCAGAAGGCCGAATCCGACCAGATCCAGGCCAAATACGAATTCATATTCCGTACCAAGATCCTCGATTTCTACGCGGGTTTCCCCCTGACACTTTAAGCGGCAAGCGGAACCCGAAGACTCCGACCACAGCTTCTCTTTTCATATAAAATCTCTCTCTGCCGATATTTCCGGAAGTCCCCCTCCAGGCGGAAAAGAGAGGTAATCCGGCGGATTCGTCCCGCAGCCTTACTCCGCGATCGAAAGGTCGGCGAACGAGAAAACTTCGGTCGAAACCTCGCCCAACGGACCGCTCTTGGCATTGACCCCCACCTGTACTTTGACGAAGTCGATGTACTTCAGCTCGACAGGCGTTCCGTCGGGCTGCATGGCATTGGCGATTCGGAATCCGTTGCTCTGTCCCTTTCCGTCCACCGCATCGCCGCCCGCAAGACAGTCGCTTCCGTAATTGTCGGCATAGCCCCAGTCGTAAGGGCGGTTGATCCAAAATCCCCTGTCATCGACCATATTCCGGGATTCGAGCAGCGTACCGCGCAACGTATAAGTATCGGCGGCCCAAGCCGGATAATAGAAATCCTGGTCGTGAAATTCTCCCTTATACTCGATCGTGCCGCTGTGACCTTCCGAATCGGTCCACTGTACGTCCATCCCCTTTCCGGCAGGTCGGTAATAAGTCACGGCATAACCGGAGACAGTCCCTTCCTTGCCCGTTTCGCTGCCCCGCAACTCATACCACTCGTCATCGGGCTCGCCGTTGCCGTTCACGTCCTGCATGACCCACACCACACCCGGCTCCGAGCTGGTGTCGAACGCATTCCCCTGAATGGAAAAATCGTAGCCGCTTTCCATTCGGGCGATACTGTGATCGAACCCGACGATCAGATAACCGCCGAATCCCCCGAGCGAAACATAACTCCGCGCCTCCAGCCTCCCGGCTGCATAAGCTACGGCATCTTCATGAGTACGCTCGTTGCCCGTATATCCGGCTTCGGTCTTTTCGCCGACCAACTGCCCGGGAGCGGGCAGAAATTCGTAAACCGCATTCTGGAAACGACTGCTGGCCGCACTCGCCGGGCGTCGGCGCTGCTCCTCGTCCGCAAAGGCGTGGACGACGATCTCGGCAGACAGCGTGACAACCCCTCGGACGATGTTTCGCGTAAGACGCTCGGAAGCATCGCCGCCTTCGGTCACATCGACCCGAACGGTATAGTCGCCCGGCCCGTCGGGTGTAAACTTAAACACGGCACCCGTTTCGGCAGCGACCGGTTCCCCATCGACCGACCAGGCGAACTGCGGATCGGCGACATAAGCCAACGACGGCGCAAGATAGACCGCACGGCCGACGAACGTACTCCGATCGGTCGTCTTACAGTAATGAGAGAGCTTTTCGAAGCGGACCTCCGAAGGCATCTTCTCCACGACCTCCACGACAAATTCTTTGACGGAAGTTCCGTCGTCGTTCGATGCCTCGATACGGATCGGGTAGCTCCCCACCGTCTCTTCCCGGAAGGTATAGCTCATCTGCGTAGAAACGACCTCGCCGGCACAGAGCCACCGGCAGCGGAAGTCCTCCTGGTCCGAATGCTGAATATCGGGAGCGAAGGTATATTCGACACCCGGCAGAACCTTGAGCCCCTCGGCAGGCAGTGCGAGCGAAATGACGGGCGGAGTAAGCTCCAGCACATCCACCCGCAGCTCCGCTTCGGCTTTTCCGGCAGCCGTTTCGACACGGAAAGTGATATACACTTCCCCCAGTTCGGTAAAGACGGCCGTATAGGTCGGTTCGGAACCTGCCAGCTTGCCATCGACGATCCATGAGTAGGTAGCTCCCTCGGCATACTCCACCGTCGGAGCGATGGTCAGCTCCCGGCCCGTCTTGACGGTATAAACCCCCGACTCGCTGTCGAGCGTAATGACGGGAGCATGATCCCGGTCGTCCAAAATCACTTCGTCCTTGTTGCAGGCGGTCGTCAACAGTGCAGCCAACGCCATCCAAAACAGGAAATGTCTTTTCGAAAAAATCCACATAGCACGTTACATATATTCGCGTTTACGGCACGCGGCAGAGCGGAAACCCGCCCTGCCGACGCACACAAAAACGATTTATCTTCAAAAACCGTCGCCTCCGCCCGGTGCAGTCCGTCACGGACTTTTCCGCAAGTCGGAAACGATCGCCGAAATCGGTCCGGAAACTCTCCGGAAAAACATTACAGCTCGATCGTTATGTCATCCAGAGCATAATAGGCCGGCATCGAGAAGCCATAACCGTTATCGGGGCCGCCCGTCATATTGAAACGCACCTTCGCCACCTTGCCCAGCGAAGAGAGGTCCCATTTGGTCCACTCCTTAATCAGCTTGTCCTTCGATGCGAAAGTCATCGTCACGGTGCCGGTCTCCTTACCTGCGGCATCGTAGCCCGTAGCATGAATCAGTACATCCTGGCCCTCCTCAAGCGCAGGTGCAAGGGCATTGCCCTTGGCTGCCACACTCAGGAAATAACAGGTCGAATTGATATAGCAGCTCTGGATCGTACGCGCCACACCGTCGGCGAAAGCGAAAATAGGACGGCTGTCGCCATAGTCGGGGTGCGCCTCGTCGTAGTTGCCGTAACCGATAAGGAAATTATCCGATCCGTCGTGGCCGCCGCCCGTAGTAGCATCCTCGTTCCGGGCATTGTACAGGTAAAGGTCAAGCTCGTAGGAGTTGAACTTCTCGATATCCTTGGAGTTGTAGGACGATACCATAAACGGGTATCCCCAACCTTCGGGACAGGGCGAAGTCAGCTGCGTGGTCTGATCGGTCCAGGTGTACGCCTTATCTTCGTAAACTACGGACATCGCCTTACCGCCGTTATAGTTCGCCACCACCAGCGGCGACCAGTCGTCGCCCTCGAAAGTGATCGTATAGGTCTGGGGTCCTTCGTCCGGCCCGTCGTCGTCCTTCGAACATCCGACGAAAGTTACCGCAGCCGCAGCCAGCAAAGCCAAAAATACTCTTTTTTTCATAATCTTTTATTATTTAATAAATTGTATGTTTCCTCCTGTACGAAAGATCGCCGCAAAGCATACGCTTCGGGGGCTCATGGCAACACCGGGTCCGGAAAAATCGACTGAATGGGGAAATCGAGCAAACAGAGCAACCGACATTCGTGATTCCATCCCGTGACCCGCAGGTGTAAAATCTTCGTGCAAAGGCAGGTCTTCTGACTCATCCCGTCCGTCGCGCCTTCCCGGCTTCATGGCCAGTGGCAAAAGAGAGCGATCGAACTATTCCCCGAAAGGAAACAGGACTTACAGCAGCGAGCACTGTTCCGGATTCGCACCGGATTCCCTATTACTCCGCACGCTTCGAAAAAACATACGGATACCTTTTGCGGGTGCAAATATACGAATAATATTTAATTCGAAAATTCAAAAAAACACGACGACCTCTTGACTTCGCCTTTTCGTCAGCGTATATTTGCAGACGCGCCCTTCCCGTTTCCCGAAACGGGCGCCCATCCTTTCTCTATTTTTTCGATTTCCGCCTGTCGCCGGACTCTTCCGGACGGCAATGACACTGTTTCATCCGACTAAAAAACACACGACATGCCCCGAGGACGCAACAAAGCCCTGATCGCCCGACGCGACGAAATGCTCTGCCACCGCTATCACTACTGGACCGAAACGCAGCGTCTGCGCTTCGACGACACCCTGAAAATCCTCTCCGAAGAGGAATTCTTTCTCTCCGAGGAGCGCATCCTGACCATCCTCCGCGCCAACGGCGACACGCTCCGCGAACTCGCCGGCCGGCCTACTCCGAAAATGCGAAGAGAGCGCTTCCCGACAAGGCGCCATACACCCTCTCCCCGGAAATGATCCGACGGATACGCCCGTCCCTGGCAATAAGGATATTCGGCCCGTTCATTCCTGCGATCCGGCAAAAAGAGGCATCCGCACATCTCCATTCGGAAAAAACAGCTATTTTTGCAGCCGGAACAATCCCGGAACGAAACAAAATGGACTGGTTTACGGATCTTTTTACCCAACATTCGGCCATTCAAGCCGTCGTCGTGCTCTCGCTGATCTCGGTGTTCGGCATAAAGTGTGGCGGTTTTCTCGTTGAAGTTACCGGTGCTGATGTAGGCGTAGCTGGGGATTTTCTCACCGTTCAGTCCACGACGGCGGATAAGGGCTACTTTGGCGTGCACTTTCAGACCGGGAATGCTGTATATGATTTTTATGCCGGCGGCTTGCATCATTTCGGCCGTGGCTAGGTTGTTCTCTTCGTCGAAACGAGCTTTCAACTCTACAAATACTGTGACTTTCTTGCCGTTCTGGGCTGCGGCTATCAGGGTGTTGATGACGGCGGAGTTCTCCGCCACACGGTATTGCGTCACCATGATTTCACGGGTTTCCGGATTGTGCACGGCTTCGTAAAGGAAGTGGATGAAGTGCTCGAAGGAGTGATAGGGGTAATAGAGCAGCAGGTCTTTCCGGGCGACGTAGTTGAAGATGGATTCTTTTTCGTCGAGGATGGTGAGTTTCATCGGCTTCGGCTTTTCGGGGCTGTGGAGTGACTTGCCGCCGGAATTAGGGGACGATTTATCATTGCTAGGAAGTGATTTGCCTGTACTAGGAAGTGATTTACCAGTACTAGGAAGTGGTTTGCCTGTACTAGGAAGTAGTTTGCCTGTGTTGGGAAGTGACTTGTTGGGGTTGGGGAGATGGCGCAGGTCTTCCAGGTTCAGGTGTTTGTCGCCGGGAACGAGTTCGTCGCGGTGAATGTGAAACGCGTCTACGAGAAAATCCAGAAAGTCGTGCGGCATGGCACGGTCGTAGACGAAGCGGCAGACGTCTCCTATTTTACGCTTCTTTACTTTCTTCTTGAGCTGGGCTACGAGGTCGGCACTGCTGGCGGTGTCGTCAATTAATATGTCGGCGTCACGGGAGATTTTTATACTGTAACACGACTCGACATCATAACCGGGAAAAATTAGATTGAGGTTCGCCTTGATGATGTCTTCGACAAACATCAGGTAATGATTTTTTTCATGACACGGCAACTCGATGAAACGGGGGACTTTTGCGTAGGGCTGCTTCATCACGAAGTAAAGAGGAGGACGGGAGGATTCGAGGATGGGGAATCCTTTTTCTTCTATTCCTTCTCTTGCTTCTTTTCTTTCTCTTTCTTCCTTTCTTTCTCTTGCTGATTTTATTGCTCTTTCTTCTCTTTTTTCTATATCTTCTATATCTTCTATATCTTCTCTTGTTTCTCTATCTTCTATTCTTTTTCTTTCTTCTCCTTCTTTTCTTTCTTCTTTCGGATAGAGTCGGATAGCGAGATAGAGTCGGTTATCTCGTAAGAAAGAGACGATTTTGTCTTTGGAAACGGGTACGGGTTGCAGGTAGGGGAAGATTTCTTCTTTGAAGAAGTCTTTGATAAACTGCTGATGGAACGGTTCTACATGGCTGTCTTGATAAAAGATGATGTGGTTCTTTTGTAGGGCAGGCAATATTTTTTGTTCGTAGATGCGCACACGGTCATCTAGTTGCCGGTTGACTTCCCTGTTGATTTCCTCTACTAGTTCGCGGGCGGATTGTACGCTTTCTTCATCACTTTCCGTTGCGCCGGAAGCAACAGCTTTGTGGTCTGCTACACGGATTTTATAAAATTCTTCGAGGTTAGAAGAGTAGATGGAAATAAAGTTGATGCGTTCGTAAAGGGGGAGACGCTCGTCCAAAGCTTCCAGCAACACGCGGTAGTTGAACGATAGCCAGCTGATATCTCGCTTGAAATATTTATATTTGTTTTCCATGTGCTTTAAGATTTTTCCAAATATAACACCTTTATAGGATTAAACAAAAAAATAAAGATGAAAAACAAGAATCCTATTCTTTTGTTTGTATGAATATAGCAGGATGAAGGATAAATTGATGAAATAAATTGTTTATTGAGGATTAATTCGTATTTTTGCATAAAAATGAAGCCGTTAAAACGATGACAATTAAGAAATTTAAATCGAAAGAGGAAGCGGTAAAAGCTATTAAAGAGGCTGCTACACGCAAACGTATTTGGACTGAACAGGTTCAAAGCGGACGCTCTGTGTCTGAATTGAAGGACAAGGATTTCAAGTTGGTTAAGTTCTGCTGATGTATTGCCTTTCCATAGAACAGATTAACCGAATCTCACCTTACAAAGTAGAAATTGCAAGCGATGGTAACTCACTGCTATTCCATACCCGATATGGATTGGTGTATGAGGTGGGGTTTGTGGAGGATTATACTTTCTTTGATAAAAATACTTATCAGTTTTTTATTGTAGAGAAGAATGGAAGTCGTTTTCTCAAAGATCCACTGGTGAAAGAAACTGTATGGGCTATTATTGAGGTGTTCTTTCGGGAGAACAGTAATGTTTTGCTCTATGTTTGTGATACATCGGATGGTAGGCAGGCTAGTCGTGACCGATTGTTTGACATTTGGTTTTATGAATATGAAAAACAGGAGGAATATATACATTTGACTGCCAAAGTGGAATCGGATTCGATTTATTATTTTGCTTCTGTGATATTAAAAATAACTCATCCTCATTTGGATGAGATAAAAGAGGCTTTTGACGTTTTTACGGAGGATATGAAAGATAAACTTTCTTAAGGAGATATGATAAGAATTGGATTATTATCCGATACCCATGCTTATTGGGATGAGAAATACCTGGAGTATTTTGAGCCGTGCGACGAGATTTGGCATGCCGGCGATATCGGTTCGGTGGAAGTGGCGGAGAGGTTGGCGGCGTTCCGTCCTTTCCGGGCAGTCTACGGAAATATTGACGGACAGGCTATCAGGAAGCTGTATCCGCAGGTGAACCGTTTTACGGTGGATGACACCGAAGTGCTGATAAAACACATAGGAGGCTATCCGGGTAAGTATGATCCTTCGATAATCGGAAGTCTGATGACACGCCCGCCTAAGTTGTTCATTAGCGGGCATTCTCATATATTAAAGGTGAAGTACGACAAGACGTTGGATATGTTGCACATCAATCCCGGAGCTGCGGGGATGTCAGGATTTCATAAAGTGCGTACATTGGTGCGCTTTGTCATCGAGCGGGGGACGTTTAAGGACTTGGAAGTTATCGAGTTGGCGGATAAATAATTTTTCATATTATTTTTGCCATCTCGGATTTCTTTCCGACCTTTGCACTCAGTTTATGAATAACGAAGACGAACATGAAGGGAATTATTCTTGCCGGTGGTAGTGCCACTCGCCTCTATCCGCTTTCTAAAGCGATCTCCAAACAGATAATGCCTGTCTACGACAAGCCGATGATTTACTATCCGCTGTCTACACTGATGTTGGCGGGGATTCGTGAGATTTTGATCATCTCAACTCCGCGTGACTTGCCGATGTTCCGCGATTTGCTGGGGACGGGTGAGGAATTGGGTATGTCTTTCTCTTACAAAGTGCAGGAGCAGCCTAACGGGTTGGCGCAGGCTTTCGTGTTGGGAGCCGATTTCCTGAATGGAGAACCGGGCTGCTTGATTCTTGGAGATAATATGTTTTACGGGCAAGGTTTCTCCGCCATGCTTCGCCGGGCTGCCAATATAGAGAAGGGAGCTTGTATATTCGGCTATTATGTGAAAGACCCTCGCGCGTACGGCGTGGTGGAATTTGACGAACAGGGAAAGGTTATTTCGCTGGAAGAGAAACCGGCAATGCCGAAAAGCAATTACGCCGTTCCCGGATTGTATTTCTATGATGCCACCGTGACGGAAAAAGCGGCGGCTCTTCGACCCTCAGCACGTGGAGAATACGAAATAACAGACCTCAACCGCCTGTATCTGGAAGAAGGCACTTTGAAAGTGGAACTTTTCGGACGTGGATTTGCATGGCTCGATACCGGTAACTGTGACAGTTTGCTGGAAGCCTCCAACTTTGTTGCCACCATTCAGAACCGTCAAGGTTTTTATGTCAGTTGCATCGAAGAAATCGCATGGCATCAGGGCTCTGCATTCCGGTGAAGTCGGTGAACATCTGCATCTGGTCCTTGGTGTTGCCACGACTCAGAATCTTGTCGCGGAAGGCCTGTCCGATGGCGGGGTCGAGTGCTCCGTGCTTGGCGAAGTAGTCGGCAACGTTAACGGCGAGTACCTCAGTCCACAGATAGCTATAGTAGCCAGCTGCGTAGCCCCCACCCCACACGTGGTTGAAGTAAGAGGTAGAGTAGCGTGGAGGTATCTGTGTATTGAGCAGACCGATGTTGTGGAGCTGCTCCTTCTCGAAAGCTCCTGCCATATAGGGCGACGGCACCTCGTCGGCGCTGATCATGTGCCATGCGAGGTCGAGGCAGGTTGAAGCCAGATTCTCGCCAAGGGCGTAGGCAGTCTGGAAGTTGATGCTTTCGAGCATACGTGCCTTGAGGTCGGCTGGCATCGGCTTGCCTGTCTCGGTGTGGCGTGCGAAGTGGTCGAATATCTCGGGAATGCTTGCAAACGACTCGTTGAACTGCGACGGAAGCTCTACGAAGTCGCGTGCCACGGCCGTACCTGAGAGGGTGTTGTACTGGCAGTTGGAGAGAATGCCGTGGAGGGCGTGACCAAACTCATGGAACATGGTGCACACCTCGTCCCAAGTGATGAGCGACGGCTGACCTTCGGGAGCCTTGGCATTGTTGCACACGTTGTAGATGATGGGGAGCTGTCCGCGCTGGCGGCTCTGCTTGGCAAATGCGCTCATCCATGCTCCTCCACGCTTGGTGGGACGGCGGAAGAAGTCGCTGTAGAAGAGAGCTATGGACTTGCCGTTCTTGTCAATCACCTCAAACACCTTCATGTCGGGATGATAAGTCGGGATGTCCTTGCGCTGCTTGAAGGTGAGACCGTAGACACGCTGGGCTGCGTAGAACACACCGTTGATCTGCACACTGTCTACGTTGAAGTAGGGCTTTATCTCGTCGTCGGAGATGTTGAGCATCTCCTTCTTCATCTTGGCAGAATAGTAGAAGCGGTCGTAGGGCTGCAGACGGAAGTCGGGACCCTCAAGCTTCTGGGCATACTGCTCGATGGCTCGTGTCTCGGCATCGGCCTTGGGCGAATAGTCCTTGATGAGTTGGCGCAGGAAGTTGTAGACATTCTTTGGATTCTTTGCCATTGTGCGCTCGAGCGAGTAGTCGGCGTAGGTGGCGTAGCCCATGAGTTTGCCCTTCTCGGCACGCAGCTTTGCAAGCTCTGTTACGATAGGGAATGTGTTGTACTTGGGGTTGGTGGCATCAGCGCGGTGGACGCTTGCCTCAAACACCTTGCGACGCAGGTCGCGATTCTGCAGACTGGCGAGGATGGGCTGCTGTGTGGTATTGATGATGACGATGCAATAGGGCGACTTGCTGCCACGGCTCTCAGCATCCTTCTTGCACTGGGCAATGTCGGCATCGCTGAGTCCGGCGAGCTGCTCCTTGCTGTCTACCCAAACCACGGCGTTGTTGGTGGCAGCTGGCAGGAGGTTGCCCCACTGCTGCTGCAACTCGGAAATGCGCGAATTGATCTGCTTCATGCGTTCCATCTTGTCGGCAGGAAGCAAAGCGCCCGAACGTACGAAGCTCTTGTAGATGACTTCGGTGAGACGCTGGTCTTCGCCCTTGAGCTTGCTGTACTCGTTGTCGTAGACGTACTTGATGCGCTCGAAAAGGCGCTGATTGAATGAAATCTCATTGTCGAGCTCGGTGAGCAGCGGCATCACCTTGTCTTCTGTCTCGGCAATAACAGGAGTCTTGTGTGCGCTTGTGAGTCCGTCGAACACGTTGATGACGCGGTCGAGCATTACGCCACTCTCCTCATAGGCGAGGATAGTGTTCTGGAATGTCGGCTTCTTCTTGTTGTCGACAATCTTCTGGATGTTTTCACGCTGATTCTTGATAGCTGCCTGGATTGCCGGCAGATAGTCGGTCTCCTGAATCTTGCTGAAGTCGGGCGCGCCAAATGGCAGGCTGCTCTTCTGCAAAAGAGGATTAGAACGATTGGCGCCCGAGCCTTGGGCGAACGATGTGGCTGGCATCTGCAGTAAAGTTGCTACCAAGCCAAGGGTTAGGACTGTGTTGTTGAAATTCATATTACATTGGTTTTTAGATAATTATATATTACACCATCTTACTCTAAGCAATTCCCAGGAGTTCGATTTCGAAAATGAGTGTTGATCCGCCGGGTATTCCGGGTTGCGAGAATTTGCCGTAGCCCATTTCGGCAGGGATGTAGACCTCCCACTTGTCGCCCACGCACATCTGCTGCATGGCTACAATCCAGCCCTCAATGAGGTCGCACAGGCGCACAGCCAATGGTGCTCCACCACGGCTTGAGTCAAACTTCTTGCCATTGATGGTGCGACCGGTGTAGTGGGCGGTGACGATGCTGCGAGGTGTGGGATGCTTGCCGTCGGCGTTGCCCTCAGATAAAACCTTATAGTAAATGCCACGCGGAAGCGACTTTACGCCTTCTTCCTTGGCTTTCTCGGCAAGCCATTCAAGGTTTGCCTTTGCATATTCACGTTTGTTCATGTAGATTGTTTTGCTGTTATATTCTGCAAAAATAGGCAATTTTCCTGACAATCGTTTTATAATAATATAGAAAAGAATATTTAGGCTTGGATATTTCATCTGTTAAGCATAACTTTGCAGCCATTTCAATACAAAATCGAATAAACGTCTAAATATAAAAACTGAAAAGCTTAAGATGAAATATTCCATATTAGATAAAAGCCACGACCCTATGGGTGCGGCTATAAGCGACTTCCACCGCTCGGGCAAGGCTGCCCGTCTGCGTGTGTTGTCATCGATGTTTGAAGAGGATGAAATGCCTGTGGCGCATCTGTTCCGTCCGTTAGCGAAGATGCCACGTCTGGAGCAGAAGGCCCTTGAGATGGCATGCGGACGGGTGCTCGACATCGGTGCGGGTGCCGGTTGTCATGCGCTGGCTCTGCAGGAACGTGGCATTGAGGTGAAAGCTATCGACATCTCACCGCTGAGCTGCGAGGTGATGAGTGAGCGTGGAATTAAGGATGTGGAGTGTGTGAACCTGTTTGACCCGCAACTGCAGGGCAAATACGACACGCTGCTGCTACTGATGAACGGCACAGGCATTGCCGGCAAACTCGAGCGTCTGCCATCGCTGCTCAACCGTCTGAAGGAACTGCTGGCTGATGGCGGGCAGATATTGGTAGACTCGTCCGACCTGAAATACATATACGAGAACGAGGACGGATCGATGGACATCGACCTCAATGCGCCGTACTATGGCGAGGTGGACTACCAGATGCAATATAAAAACGTGAAGGGCGAACCATTCGACTGGCTATACACCGACCACGCACTGCTCGCCTCTATAAGCAAGCAATGCGGTTTGCAGTGTGAGATCGTGGCAGAGGGTGAGCACTACGACTATTTGGCAAGGCTTATTTAGTTTACAGTTAAGAGTTGAGAATTGAGAGTTATGATGTGCTTTAACATTAATGTTTAGCTTGGTAATCATAACTCTCAATTTTCAACTTTCAACTCTCAACTTTTTCTATGCACAACGGTTCCGTTGGCCTGATGTGTGGCAAGCACCAGCACTTCAGCTATCTGCACATGCTCGGGAGCACTTGCTGCATAGAACGCCACATCGGCAATGTCGTCGCCTACGAGCGGTTTGATACCCTTATAGACATTGTCGGCACGCTCGTTGTCGCCATGGAAGCGGACGTTGGAGAAGTTGGTCTCAACGAGTCCGGGCTTCAGATTGGTTACTCGTACACTTGTATGGGCTACGTCAATGCGCAGTCCGTCGGTAAGTGCCTTGACGGCAGCCTTTGTGGCACAGTAGACTCCGCCTCCGGCATAAGCCGCATCGCCAGCCACACTACCTATATTTATCACATGACCGTGATTAAGGCTCACCATCCCGGGCACCACGAAGCGAGTCATGTTGAGCAATCCCTTGATGTTGGTGTCAATCATCTCGTCCCAGTCCTGGAAGTCGCCCTCGTATTCGGGCTCCAGACCGCGTGCCAGTCCGGCGTTGTTGATAAGCACGTCGATGGGCTTGAAAGCATCGGGTATGCTTGCCACAGCATCGCGCGTAGCCTCACGATTGCACACGTCGAAGGCGAGCGCAAGCACCTCCACCCCACCAGCCTCAAGTTCAGCCTTCAACACCTGAAGCTTGTCGGCAGAACGGCCTGTAATGATAAGATTGTAGCCACCAACGGCAAAACGACGTGCACAAGCCATTCCTATTCCGCTTGTAGCACCTGTGATAAGAGCAGTCTTTCTTTTCATGTCTCAGATTTTTATAATTAAAAAAACGGCGCCATGGTCATGACGCCGTCCATTCTTCTGCAAATATACTATTTTTTAGAATTATAAAATACAGAATTATAAATAAAAAAATCTCCGCTTTCAGCTTTTATCAATCCATGAGGTCCTCACCCAAGTGTGTGGTCTGCTCACGCTCCATACGCTCCACTACCTCACGCGGCTTTGTGGCGTAGGTGATCATGCGGATAGAATCGTTGTAGCTGACGTATTTCCAAAGCCAGTTGAGCAACACCATCATCTTGTTCTTGACGCCGAGGATTGAGCGCAGGTGAACTACGAGCCACAGAATCCATGCGAAGAATCCCTGGCTGCGGAACTTGCCTATCTCTACCACTGCCTTGTTGCGGCCGATAGTTGCCATTGAACCGAGGTTGTTGTACTTGAAGGCTGTAAGAGAGCTCTCGTCCTGACCTTCGTTAATCTTCTTGAGGTTCTTGGCAAGATTCTTTGCCTGCTGTATTGCCACCTGTGCCACCTGCGGGTGTCCGTTGGGGTAAGCGGCATCGGAGGTCTGCAGACACTGGTCGCCAATGGCAAACACGCCATCCAGTCCGGGAATGCGGTTGAACTGGTCAACCTTGAAGCGGAAACCACGTCCCTGGTGGTCGTCGCTGATGCCCGGCATGGCGTTGGCACGAATGCCCGACACCCAGAGGAATGTACGTGTAGGAATCTCTGTGCCGTCCTTCATGATTACCTTGTGGTCGCGATAGTCGGTCACCATTTTGCCGAACTGCACGTCGACACCCATGCTCTTGAGGAAGTCGTAAGCCTTACGCGACGAGTCTTGCGACATTCCGGCAAGCAGACGGTCGCCAGCCTCTATAAGGTAAATGTGCATCAACGAGAAATCCATGTCGGGATAGTCGTAAGGAATGACGTAGCGCTTCATCTCCGACAACGCTCCGGCAATCTCCACACCAGTAGCACCACCACCTACAATTACAATATTGAGCAGCTCTTGACGCTCCTCCTCTGTAGCGCAGGTCAGCGCACGCTCGAAGTTGGAGAGCAGGGCATTACGCAGACCCATTGCCTCGGGCACGGTCTTCATCGGTATTGCCCACTCCTCGATGTTCTTGTTGCCAAAGAAATTGGTTGTGGCTCCAGCTGCCAGCACAAGGTAGTCGTAGTCGATCTTGCCGATAGAAGTCTGCAGAATCTTCTTGTCGGTGTCTACCATACGAGCCTCAGCCATACGGAAATAGAAGTCCTTGCGCTTGCGGAATATCTGACGGAAGGGAAATGAGATGCTGCTCGGGTCGATACCTGCCGAGGCAATCTGATAAATAAGCGGTGGAAACTGATGGAAGTTGTTCTTGTCGATCAGCACTACCTGCATGCCCGACCCGTAGAGGTCTTCTGCAAGACGCAGTCCGCCAAGTCCGCCACCAACGATTACTACTCTCTTCTTCTGATTTCTCTGGATATTGATGCTCATACGATATAATATAAAAATAAGGTTTATTTAGTTACTCTTTGCGATGGCTAAATTAGCCATTATTGAGCAGACTATTCAATCTTGTTGTGTTTTAATTTATGGAAACGATTGCGGTAACGTTCCCAATATTCGCAAACGTTTGCAATATGTGTTGTGGGAGTTATCCTATTGTGTTGTGGGGTTATCCTTAATTGCTATGCAAAGTTACTACTTTTTATTGAAATATCTGTTATGCCATGCCGACGACTGTGATTTTCATATTATATGTCAAGAGATATTCAATGTATTTTTGTATTTTTGCAAATAATATTAAATGATAATACATAACACCTGTATTTATTCTACCAACAATGAAACATGTAACAATAAAAGACATAGCACGCTCGCTGTGCATCTCGGTGTCGACAGTGTCACGTGCATTGACCGACGACAAGAACATACGGCGTGAGACACGTGAGGCTGTGCTGCGCGAGGCGGAGCGTCTTGGCTACCGACGCAATCCTGTGGCAATGAATCTCAAAATGGGTCGCACCAACACTATCGGTGTGATAGTGCCTGAGATGCACACACCATACGCCTCGCAGGTGGTGGCTGGCATACAGAGCATACTCTACAAGAACAATCAGAAGGTGATGATAGCCGAGTCGGACGAGAACCCCAACCGTGAGCGAGAGAACCTGCAGATGATGGAGGAGTTTATGGTCGACGGACTCATAGTGAGCATTTGCAGCTATAAGCATAATGTCGAGACCTATCGCCGTCTTGCCAAAGAGGGTGTAGCCATTGTCTTCTACGACCGTATACCTCATGGTATGGACGACATGCCGCAGGTGATGGTGGACGACAACAACGACTCCTACTTTATGGCTGAACACCTGATACGTCTTGGTCGCAGCCGTATTGCCTATCTCTATGGTCCGGATGATGTGTATAATGCAGTGGAGCGTGCTGGCGGCTATCGCGAGGCAATGGAGAAATTCCACCTGTACGACCCACAACTCGTGGTGAAGACAGGAATGACGTTTGCCGATGGTGCGGCTGCTATGGACAGTCTTGTTAGGCAAGGCATCGAGTTTGATGCTGTATATGCCTTTACCGACACTCTTGCTATCGGAGCAATGAACCGTCTGCGTGAGCTTGGACGTCGCATACCAGAGGATGTGGCTGTGGCAGGATTCTCGGGAACAGAGCTTTCCACTATTGTTAACCCGCAACTCACTACCGTTGAGCCTCCTCTCGCCGAGATGGGACAACGAGCAGCCGAACTGGTACTTGAAAAGGTGCGCAATCCTAAGGCAGAGAATCGAAAGATTGTGCTGCGCACGGAAATGAAGTGCCGAGCGTCTACAGGGGAATAGACAGGGCTAAATAGGAGTTATAGGAAGTTTGGGCTTTGCCCGTAGTTAACAGAAGTTCTTGCTAAGACAAGCGGCAAAGCAGATAGAGGGAGGACATATGTATAAACTGTAGAAAACAAAGCATTTGTCCGTTAACTTCCTCTTAACTTCCTCTAACTCCTATTTTAACACCCCATCTAAAACAATTTAAAACGTTTGCAGATTTTGGAAACGTTACCGCAAACGTTTCCAAAACTTGCCTCAAAAAAAATCTTTGCCATAATCTTTTTGCAGTATAATTTTGCAAGCGAAAAGAACAAATAATAACTAAAGAAACAATAACTAATAACTTAAAAAGATTATGGCAACAAATGTAATCAACACGTATTCTTTCGACCGCAACTCGGTCAAGTCTGGCATTCTTCATTTCGGCGTTGGCAACTTCCATCGTGCCCACCTCGAATATATGACAAGCCAACTGCTCGAAGATTCCACTCAGCATGGTTGGGGCATCTGTGGAGCAATGATTCTTGAGAGAGACGAACCTCTGTACAAGGCTCTCAAGGCGCAGAACGGCGAATACACACTGACCGTATGCGGACGCGACGGCAACAATGAGGTTTATCGTCTGGGCGCGCTGGTAGAACTGTACTGGGGCGTTGAGGAGAAGGAGGCTATTCTGAACAAGATTGCCGACCCAAACATCCGCATCATAACCCTCACCATCACCGAGGGCGGCTACAACATCTCACGACAGACTGGCGAGTTCATGCTCGACAATCCGCAGGTGGCTCACGACCTTGAGCATACTCACGACCCACAGACAGCATTCGGATATGTAGCCGAAGGACTCCGCCGTCGCGTGGCATCAGGTGCTGGCCCTATCACCATACTCTCTTGCGACAATCTTCAGCACAACGGCAATACGGCACGCCGCGCATTCATGTCGTTCGTTGAGGCACAAGACAAAGAACTGGCTGCATGGATGGAAGAGAATGTTACCTTCCCCAATTCTATGGTCGACCGCATCACTCCTGCCACACGTCCTGAGGACATCAAGCGCCTCAACGAGGAGAACGGCACCAACGACCAGGCTCCTGTATATTGCGAGGACTTCATACAGTGGGTAGTGGAGGACAACTTCGCCGCAGGCCGCCCGGCATGGGAGAATGTCGGCGCACAGATGACTGATGACGTGACTGCCTTTGAGAACATGAAACTCTCTCTGCTCAACGCTTCACACACGCTGCTCTCCTACCCCTCGTTCCTCTACGGTTACCGCAAGGTGGACGCTGCCATGCACGACGAGCGCATAGCCAAGTTTGTACGCCAGTTTATGGACATCGACATCACTCCGTATGTTCCAGCTCCACAGGACACCGACCTTGAACTCTACAAGCAGACTCTCTGCGAGCGTTTCGGCAACCGCACAGTAAGCGACCAGGTGGCTCGTCTTTGCTTCGATGGCGCTTCTAAGTTCCCAGTGTATGTAATGCCTAATCTTGAAAAGATGATTGCTGACGACAAGGAACTCATCCGTATGGCTTATCTATTCGCTGCCTACCGCCACTACCTAAAGTATCACACCGACGACAATGGCGAACAGTTTGAGGTGGCAGATCCATGGCTCACAGCCGACGACCAGAAGCTTATCACAAGCGATGAGCCGCTCGACTTCCTCGCTCTCTCTCCGTTCCGCAGCACCAATCTGCGTGCGGCTAACAACTTCACACAGCCTTATCTGAAGATGGTGGAGAGCATCAAGACCAAGGGAGCAATGCAGACTCTTGAGGAAATACTATAATCTTCAGTTGAGAGTTGAAAATTGAGAATTGAGAATTGAGAGTTATGATTACCAAGCTAAACATTTAATGTTAAAGCATATCATAACTTTCAACTCTAAACTCTCAATTTTCAATTTGAATTGACTCTCAATTTTCAATTTGAATTGACTCTCAATTCTCAACTTGAACAAAAAAACCTAATAACAATATGAAATCCCTAAGCCTAAAGACCGCAGGACCATTCCTGCTGCTCACCTTTATATATTTTATTGTAGGATTCCTTACAACAGTAAACGGTCAGTGTCAGGGACCACTCAAGATTGCGTTCCTGTCGGAAGCCACAACCATGCGCAACTCATTGACCACACTCATCTCCTTCGCCTTCTTCTTGGGCTATCTGCTCAACAGTTCGCGAACAGGACGAATGCTCAATCTCATTGGCTACAAGCGCACACTCATACGCTCGCTGATAGTCATGGTCGAAGGTTTGGTGTTCTATACAGCTTCTGCCTTTTGTGCAGAGTATGCTGGTGATGCAGGCATTGTTTTTAATGGCGACTTCGTACCGTTCGGCTACTTTGTTTTTCTTATCGGTTCGTTCCTTATGGGTACGGCAGCTGCCATGCTCCAGGTGGTCATTAATCCGTATATCGCTGCCTATCCTTTGCCAGGCACAAGTGCAGTGCAGCGAATGAACTTCACCTGTGCCGTCAACTCATTTGGCACAACCATAGCACCACTATTCGTGACGGGCATCATGTTTGCGGGAGTACCTCTCGATAGCGTCACAGCATCACAGCTCACTCTGCCCTTTATACTCATGACTCTATGTATTGTGGTCACCACAATGACCACACGCCGACTTGCCTTGCCCGATATAGAGGGTACACGAACAGCTACCAACAGCAATACTCCTGCCTCTTCCGGAGAAAAGGCAAAGAGCGTATGGTCGTTCCGCAACCTTAAGTATGGAGTAATAACAATATTCTTCTACGTAGGTACGGAGGTGAGCATTGGCAACAACATCAATCTGCACGCAATGGAACTTGCAGCCGGTGGTGCCGCCTTGTCGCCAGCCTTGCTTGCCACAATCTACTGGGGCGGTTTCCTTATCGGACGTATGGTGTCGGCTTCGATGAAGAATGTTAAGCCACGCCCTATGCTCATCACCGTCACACTCGGAGCTATAGCGCTCATGACAGCTGCCATGCTCACAGAGAACCTTTGGCTCTTGGCTGCTGTCGGCCTGTTCCACTCCGTCATGTGGAGTTGCGTGTTCACTCTTGCTGTTGACGGACTTGGCGAATACACATCGCGTGCCTCAGGAGTGTTTATGATGGGTGTGTTTGGTGGAGCAGTCTTCCCTGTGCTTCAGGGAATGCTTGCCGACTGGATAGGCTCATGGCAATTCACATGGATTATAGCCCTTGTCTGTGAGTTTGTACTGTTGTGGTATGGAATTAGGGGATATAGGAAATAAACAAAAAAGCCACACAAAAGCCCCACCCCCAGCCCCTCCCCCGCAGGGAGGGGAGTGATATGCACAATTGGCTATAGAAACCCAACTATAGTCAAAGCATGCAAAAGACAAAATATAACAATTTGTTATAAGAGTCAATTGCACATTGCTAACAAAGCATACTACTCCCCTCCCTACGGGGGAGGGGTTAGGGGGTGGGGCTTTTTATGTGATTGTAAGTTTTCTCCCTAATTTTGTATATATTATCAATCGAAAATCTATATCTTTGCATCGTAATAGAAACAGATAAATATATACGCCGATGAAGCTATTGATAAAGAACATGGTTTGTCCGCGCTGCATATCGGCAGCGAAGGAAATTCTTGAGTCGGAAGGCCTGACGGTGAAGTCAATAAGTTTGGGCGATGCAGAGATAGAGCAAGAGCTTACTGACGGGCAACGTCTTTCTATTGCGAGGAAATTGCACGACATAGGTTTTGAACTGCTTGACGACCCACGCTCGCAATTGGTGGAGCAGATACGCATAGCCGTACAACAATGGGTAAGAAAGAATGAGGAGCGTACTAAGCTGTCCGATTATCTGTCGCGTCAGCTCAACAAGGACTATAGTACATTAAGCAAGCTGTTCTCTGAAGTGCGAGGCATCACCATCGAACGGTTCTCCATCCTGCACCGTATTGAATATGCCAAGGAACTTCTGTGCTATAGTCAGCTTTCTACAAGCGAGATTGCATATAGGCTTGGATATAGTTCGCCGGCACACCTCTCCTCACAGTTCAAGCAAGTGACGGGTATGACTCCAAAAGGATTTCGCGAAATGGGAAAACACGACAGAACATCCCTGGATGCATTGTAATACAATACTGTCGCTGAACGTAAATTGTCGTAAATGTCACGTGAATATTCGAAAATTGTTGTTGTGTAGAAATACGCAGTATAAATATAATTCATGCTAATTCACGTTAAGAAAAAATATATTGTTATTAGTATTAGAGATTGTTATAAAATAAAGTACATGAGAAAAATATTGATTGGTTTATTGGGATATACATTTGTGTCGCAGCAGATTTCGGCACAGACGGATAGTATAGCCAATACGCACGAATTGAAGAATGTGACAGTGAAAGCCACCAACGGCATCAAGTCGAAATACAGAGTGGATAACGCCGAGATAATAGGACAAGGCCAACTGATACGTGCTGCTTGCTGCAACCTTGGCGAGTCGTTCACTACCAATCCTTCGGTCGACGTGAGCTACAGCGACGCTGCCACTGGTGCGAAGCAGATAAAGCTGCTTGGACTTAGCGGCACTTATGTGCAGATGCTCACGGAGAACATCCCTAATCTGCGTGGTGCTTCCTTGCCTTATAGCTTAGGCTATGTGCCTGGTCCTTGGATGCAGTCGATACAGGTGAGCAAGGGTGCTTCGAGCGTCAAGAACGGATATGAGAGCACTACGGGTCAGATAAACATTGAGTTTCTGAAACCACAGGGCACAGATGGTGTGCGAGCGAATGTTTATCAAGATAGCGAACTGAAGACAGAGGTCAACCTCGATGGAAGCATACATCTCAACGACCGCCTTTCTACGGCAACCCTCCTTCACTTCGAGAACCGACAGATGGATCATGACGGCAATGGCGACGGCTTTATGGATATGCCCAAGTTGCGACAGTATAACCTTATGCACCGCTGGGCGTATGTGTCGCCACGATGGATTAGTCAGTTGATGTTGCGTGGCTTGCACGACGAGCGCGAAGGCGGACAAAGCCGTAAGCACGCTAATGCTGCTTCATCGGAACTTCTCTACTCAACCTCAGTAAAGACCAACCGCTATGAGATGCAATGGAAAAACGGTTTTACCCTTAATGCCGATCACAACACGTCAATAGCCTTGATGCTACATGGCTCGTGGCATGATGCCGACAATATGTTTGGAACCACCCAATATGATGTCACTCAGAAAAATGGTTATGCCCAACTGATGTTTGAGACTGATATTACGGAGAATCATAACGTTAGTTTAGGTGCGTCGTTCAACCACGACTACTATGACGAACGTTTCAACCCATTGGGTGCATTGCCTAAAGCAGAAAGCAAGGTGACAAAGGAGACCACTCCTGGTCTGTATGCTCAGTACACATATAAGTTGGGCGACAAGCTTACTGTAATGCCTGGCGTGCGTTGGGATCATTCCAATCTTTACGGCAGCTTCCTGACACCACGTCTGCATATCAAGTATTCTCCATCAAATATTGTCACGCTACGCACTTCGGTAGGCAAGGGCTATCGTTCACCTCATGCCTTGGCAGAGAACGTTACGCTGTTGGCAAGTGGCAGAGAGATAATCATCGATCCGAACCTTAAGCAGGAGGAGGCATGGAACATGGGAGCTTCTTTGGGCTTCAACATCCCCCTCTTCGGCAAGAATCTTGAGCTGAATGCGGAGTATTACTACACCGACTTCAAGCATCAGATGATAATCAACTTCGATGGAGCCAAAGGAAGTCATACTCTCTCGTTTGAGAATCTCGACGGCAAGAGCTATAGCCACACCTTCCAGGTGGATGCCACATACTCATTGTTCAGTGGTATGTCTGCCACTGCAGCCTTCCGCTTGAACGATGTTAAGTGTACTTATGATGGCAGTCTGCGCCAGAAGCCTCTCACGTCACGCTATAAAGGATTGCTTACTCTCTCGTATAAGACACCGCTGGAGCTTTGGCAATTCGACGCAACGGGTCAGCTGAATGGTGGTGGCGAGCTCTACGACCGCAGCAGCTATCCTGCCTACTTCCAGTTGCAGGCGCAAGTGACACGAGAGTTCCGCAACTTCAGCCTTTACTTAGGTGGCGAGAATCTCACCAACTATAAGATGGACTCCCCGATACAAAGTGCTCATCATCCATGGAGCGCCGCCTTCGATGCCACTCAGGTGTGGGGACCTGTAACGGGAGCGATGGCTTACGTAGGCATTAGATTCAAATTAGAGAAGTTATAATACATACTTTATTAAGTAACTGTTCAAAATTAATTTTATAAATATGAATAATTCACGAATAAGTTC
>OGKS01000015.1_pt1 | contig 75120 bp, 59 predicted proteins | sample 1572491 | NCBI WGS metagenome assembly OGKS01 (sample SAMEA2582153, study PRJEB24529) | metagenome | biome: Human gut stool | place: China | collected 2011
AAAAATAACACTGGCATTAACCAAAGGACTGCCACAACCATCCAAAAACTTAGCACAATACTGAGTACCATTCCTAAAAAACTTAACAATGTCGTCTCCATGAATAGTAGACAGTACAGTAATATTATATACATACATCAAAGCGTCAGGATGCATAGCAGTTAAAATATACACACCAGGGCGCAAATTAATATTCAATTTGGCCATACCATTATCATCAGTCTGCTTTTTATAAAAAACACCATTAATATTAAAAATAACACTGGCATTAACCAAAGGACTGCCACAACCATCCAAAAACTTAGCATAATACTGAGTACCATTTCTAAAAAACTTAACAACATCATTAGCCTGAATAGTAGACAATACTTCAATATTATTGGTCTTGGTAGCTAATCCGTCTGTATAATGATAAAATGTAGTTATTGTGTAATTTCCAGGATTTAAGTTAATCCCTATGGAAGCTTTACCGTTTACCAATTCTTTTGTGTAATTCACACCATTAACATTGAAAATTATATGTTGGTTTGGTAAAGGTTGTTGGGTTACACTTTTTAAATTAACTGAATATGCACCATTTTTATAATACATTTCAACATTGGATCCGGTTAATGTCGCGAAAGGTAAATTTTTTGAGTTTTGGTCGAAATATGTTGTTTTATTGGGTGGTGTTTGTTCAAAATAAGTTATGTGATTTTCGTTGATAGTTTCTTTATTGTAGTTAATTTGAAAATCATCATTATTGTAGTTTTGAAGTTCGGTGGGCATGAACGAGATACGTATCGATGCTCCCGATGTTAAGGGTAAGCTCTACTTCGACCATCTCATCACTGCCATCAAGGTAGACCCGCGTCAGCAGACTGCCGATATGCAGATTCCGTTTGTCAACAAGAAGACCAAAACCCACTGGCTGGTAGTACTGAAGAACTACAACACACAGCCCGACATTCCTCTGACCGAACTCACTCAGCAGAACCGCGAACAGATAAAGGTTATCGAGCAGCGCTTCCGCGAACTGATTTATACTCCTGCCAAGCTCTATCCGAAGCATATGGACGAGATTCGCTCGAAGTTTGCCAAGTACAACATCAACCGCAAGAACGGCAACATCACCGGTACACCTATATGGTATGTACGCCACGCCGAGGCTTACGAGCGCATCATCAAGCCGTGGGACAAGAACATATTGACCCGCACCGGATTTGAAATGCTTGAGTATTTCAACCTCATGCAGAAGATTGCCTTCGCCTGGAACAACGCTACCGAAGCTGCCGACAAGGCAGAACTGAAGAAGATGTTCCTACTCATGTACGACAACATCACCGACCAGGGTGTTTGCTGGGGCAGCTGCTGGGGCAATGTTCACCACTACGGCTACTCGCTGCGCAACATGTATTCAGCCTACTTCCTTATGAAGGAGGTGCTGCGCGAGGAAGGTAAGCTTGAAGAGGCTGTGAACACCATGATATGGTACTCGCAGACCAACGAGCTGTACACCAAACCAGTAGAAAACGGTATGGACATGGACACATTCAACACCGCCGCACAGGGTTGCATGGCAAGCATATTGCTCATGGACGATTCGCCCGAAAAGCTGCGCTATCTGCGCTCTTGCAGCCGTTGGCTCGACTGGGGTTGCCGTCCGGCACAAGGATTGAACGACTCGTTCAAGATTGACGGTTCGGCTTATCATCACTGCAATAACTATCCTGCATATGCTATCGGAGGACTGAGCGGAGCAACACAGATGATATACCTGTTCAGCGGAACCGATTTTGCTGTAGGCGAACTGGCTCATCAGACTGTAAAGAACTCGCTTCTGGCTATGCGTTTCTACTGCAACAAGCTGGAGTTCCCGCTCTCAATGTCGGGCAGACATCCCGACGGCAAGGGCAAGCTCATGCCGATACACTATGGCTACATGGCGCTCTCAGGCACACCCGACGGCAAGCAGCAGTTCGACCGCGAAATGGGTAACGCCTATCTACGACTCGCAACCAACGTAAAGACTGTACTTGACAAGAAAATCAAGCAGAAGATTGTTACAATGGGTAGCACTCCTGAGGACGATCCGCAAGGCAATATGGCACTGGGCTATGCTTGTGTATCGGTACAGAGACGCAACAACTGGTCGGCAGTGGTACGCGGACACAGCCGCTATCTGTGGGATGCCGAGCACTACATCGGCGAGAACCTCTACGGTCGCTACCTCGGTTTCGGAAGCTTGCAGATACTGACTGCACCCGCAGGAACCGACGTCACACCGAAGACAAGCGGATGGCAGCAGCTGGGATTTGACTGGAACCGCATACCGGGTACTACATCAATCCATCTGCCTTGGGCTGAACTGAAGGCTCAGGTGCGCAACGTGGACACATTCTCAGGTGTAGAAGAGATGCTGATGTCGGACGAAGCCTTCGCTGGCGGACTCTCACAGCGTGGCGTAAACGGCAACTTTGGAATGAAGCTGCACGAGCATGACAAGTACGACGGATCGCACAGAGCACGCAAGTCGTTCCACTTCTTCGACAACGTGATTGTTTGTCTCGGCACTGGCATTGAGAATACCGACTCTAAGCACGACACTGAGACTACTGTATTCCAGATGGCTGCTACCGACGCCAAGGCTCAGAATTACTGGAAGAACTACACAGCAGGCAACGGCAAGTCGTGGCTCGACCACGCCGGAACGGGATACTACACTCCGCAGCCTGTGAAGTTCACCGGACTTGTAAAGCAGGAGTCGCGCATGCAGAACACCGACAAGCAGACCGAGGGACAGTGGGCATCGCTCTACTTCGACCACGGTAAGGCTCCGAAGAACGCTTCGTACGAGTATGCTGTAATTCCACAGACCACACGCGAGAAGATTGACGCCTTCGCTGCCGCTCCTACCTACAAGGTACTGCGCGCCGACAACGAGGCTCACATCGTAAGCTCTGACGCTACTCACACCGTATCGTATGTACTGTTCGAGACTCCGAAGGACGTACTGCCTGGCGGTCCGCTACTCAAGGCAGACACCACATGTCTGGCTATGGTACGCATGATAAACTCCAAGAAGATGCTGCTCACCGTGACACAGCCCGACCTGGCGCTCTATCGCGGACCAAACGACGACATATACAAGGACGGCAAACGTGTGGAGCGTAGCGTATACAGCCGCAAATGGCGCAGCAACGCAAGCCAGGAGATTCCCGTTCGCGTGACACTGCGCGGTAAGTGGAACTTCATTGGTAACGAAGCCATCAAACTCGTAGAACAGACCAAGAAGTCGACAACTATCGAGTTTGTATGCACCGACGGATTGAGCTTCAATGTAGAGCTGGAGAAATAAATAGTAATAAAGAAATAAAAAACTAATAACAAAACAAATGAATAACATTAACAAGACAATTGCTGCCTTATTCATGGCAGCTACTTTCCTTCCGATGTCTGCACAGACAACAGCTAAGAAAGAATGCTGCAAGGAGAAGACAGAGTGTGGCAAGACATTGTGCTGCAAGACTGGCTGCGAGAAAATGAAGCAGCGCATGGACAAGATAGCAAGCGACGACGTTAACTTCGCTACTCGTCAGTACACTCTCATGCTCGACCAGGTAGGTCGCAAGGGCAAGGTGAACAACCCACGTACTATCGACAAGTTGGGCCGTCTGGTTTGTGTTCCTATCGACGACTGGTGCTCAGGCTTCTTCGCTGGCGACCTCTGGGAAATGTACAAGCTCACAGGCGACAAGCAGTGGGCAGACCAGGCTAAGCGATTCACCGAGAACCTCGACTCTATACAGTACCTCACATGGCACCACGACGTTGGCTTCATGATTGGCAGCAGCTACCTCAACGGCTACCGCATCAATCCTTCAAAGGCTTACAAGAAGGTAATCGTTCAGACAGCCAAGTCGCTCAGCACACGTTTCCGCAAGGGAGCAGGCGTTATCCAGTCATGGAACGTTGACCGCGGATGGCAGTCGAAGCGCGGATGGACTTGTCCGGTTATCATCGACAACATGATGAACCTTGAACTTCTGTTTGAGGCTACAAAGCTTAGCGGCGACTCTACATACTGGAATGTGGCAACAAGCCATGCTGACGCCACAATGAAGAACCACTTCCGTGAGGACGGCAGCTGCTATCACGTTATCGACTACAACCCCAACACTGGTGAGGTGCTGCACAAGCACACAGCTCAGGGCTACGCTCACGAGAGTGTATGGGCACGTGGCCAGGCTTGGGCTATCTACGGCTTCACTGTTTGCTACCGCTACACCAAGAACCAGAAGTATCTCGACCAGGCTGTACGCACCCTCAACATGATGTTGCGCCACCCGAACATGCCGAACGACCTCGTTCCTTACTGGGATCTCAACGCTCCTAACATCCCCAACGAGCCGCGCGACGTTTCTACAGCTGCCTGCATCGCTTCAGCTCTGTACGAGATGGACAAGTATCTGCCTGAGAACGGCTACCACAGCCTCGCCGACCGCATAATGACTTCGCTCTCTTCACCGGCTTACCTCGCTGAGCTTGGCAAGAACGGATGCTGGTTGCTGATGCACTCTGTAGGTAGTATTCCTCACGGTGCCGAAATCGACGTTCCACTGAACTATGCCGACTACTACTTCTTGGAGGCATTGAACAGAAGATAATAAACAAATAAAACCCAAAGCCCCACCCCCTGACCCCTCCCCCGCAGGGAGGGGAGTGATGTGTGTCGTTTGCTCACAGTTGTTTTTGTGACTTGAATTTATTAAGATATGATTGTAAATGATAAATTGTTGTCACAAGTGGCAAAACATTTCACTCCCCTCCCTGCGGGGGAGGGGTCAGGGGGTGGGGCTTCTTTTTTACTTATGAAAAAACTATTTACCATTCTATTTGCGGCTTTGTCCGCCACAACTTCGCTTCATGCCCAGACCACACCGGCATGGCAGAAGTTTGTGAACAATGCAGACGACAATGTTCTGCTTGACTTCTCTTATGCCGGCTATCACCACGGCACCGAACTGCCTGTTGACGAAAAAGACGTGAATGTACTTGCACAGAAACTTGGCTATAAAGTATATAACGTATGCGACTATGGTGCTGTGCCTGACGACGGAAAGTCTGACCGTAAAGCATTTGAGGATATTATCGAAAAGATTTGCGGTAGAAATAAAACGACTGGCAAGCTCAATGCAAAACCCAAAGCCAAAGCCATCATCTATTTCCCCGAGGGTGAGTATATTCTGCACTCTAAAGACGATGATACAACGGACGCAGGAACAGGTAAGGTGACATCAAACACCTTAAACCTCGTAATGGGATACGTTATAATCAAGGGTGCCGGACGCGACAAAACTTTCATAAAAATGGAAGACCCAATGCAACCAACTAATCCCGCTACATTGTATAGCTCGCCCAAGATGATTTCAATCCGACACAATGGTGGTGGCGACAATGCCATACTCGCCACAGTGACAGGCTCAGCTAAGAAGGGTGATATGTCGATTGAAGTAGATGATGCTTCGAAAATAAAGGTTGGCGATTGGGTGAAACTCTTCTTACTTAGCAAAGACAAGAATGCCATAAAGGAGGAGCTTTATCCGTATGACGTACAAGCATCAATGTCTAACATTAATGGAAGTGGAGAAAAAGAAGGTGTTAACGTAGTAGACCGCCATCAGATAAAGGCTATTGAAGGAAACCGCGTCATCTTTGAAGAGCCTATAATGCATGCTGTCAATCCGGCATACGGTTGGGATATCCGCACCTACGCTCACTATGAAGAAGCAGGCGTTGAAGACCTCACATTCAAAGGTAAAGCCAAGGACAATTTCCATCACCACGCAGGTTGGGAAGACGATGGAGCATACAAACCACTCGACTTTATGCGACAAGTAAACTCATGGGTTCGCCGTGTAGACTTCGTCAGCATCAGCGAATGTATGACGTTCTCAGAATGTGCCAACTGCTTCTTGCTCGATTCTGAAATAAGCGGCAACCGTGGACACTCTTCAGTACGCATGCAATATTCTGCCCGCGGATTTATTGGCAAGGTTTGGGATCATAGCAACGGCTATCTGAATGACGACAAGAATTTTACCGAGTACAAGGAGAATCTCGGACAGTATCATGCTTGCGGCATCTCAAAGCAGAGCATAGGCAACGTGATATGGCAGTGTCATTGGGGCGACGACTCATGCTTTGAAAGCCACGCTACTCAGCCTCGTGCTTCACTCTTCGACCAGTGTTGCGGTGGATTTATGCAGTTCCGTATGGGTGGTGACATTAACCAGCTGCCCAATCACCTTGACGACTTGACAATGTGGAACTTCAACTGCCTCGCCATTAATCCTAACGACCATGTTCCTTTCAACTGGTGGGTTAAAAACACATGGAATGGTTGGTATAAGACTCTTCCTCCAACACTCGTAGGATTCCACGGCAAGAACGTTTCTTTCAAGGAAGATGAAATGAAGCTTAATGAGAATCAGGGTAAGGAAGTATTGCCGGGTTCGCTTTATGAAGCACAGCTTACACGTCGACTTGGAAGTACACCGCAATGGCTTATCGATGCCAAGAATATAACAACTGGTATCGAGTCGGTTAAAACATTTGAGAACACCGAAAACACCGACAACAAGACATACGACTTGAACGGTATGCCTGTAGGCAAAAACTATAAAGGCGTTGTCGTGAAGAAAGGAAAGAAAATGATTAATGGTGTTATATAATAATAGGAGGCTATGGCGGGAATGCCATAGCCTCCTATTATTATATAACGGCTAATCAATATATTCTGACATCAACAATCACCAGACTGCCCACAGTCTCATTGATACGCTTCACAATACGTGATCGCATCATGGTGAGGTCCTGACGAAGCGCAGGATTGAGAATCTTGACAAAAAGAGTCTGATTCTTGATGAACTTCTCGCCCGTATAGCGGGCAATAGAAGGTCCCATAAGCGTGTCCCAAGCATCCACAGCACGCTTCTGCAGCAAGGGAGTTTCGAGTCCCTCGCGGCGCAAATACATATTCAGCAAGTCGCTGATAGATTGAACATCACGTCTGAACATTGTCTTTATCTTATAGCGTGTGTGGTTTGATCTCTCCACCATCTACATCAAACAATTTGTAGTCGTAGCCTACACTCTGCAGAATGCGGTCGAGATGGTCACGATTAGTATCAGTTATGAATATCTGGCCGAAGCCGTCGCCCGATACGAGCTTGACAATCTGCTCTACCCTATGGGCATCGAGTTTGTCGAAAATATCGTCGAGAAGCAACAGTGGCGTGGTAAGCGAAGCCGTGCGACGCAGAAAGTCGAACTGTGCGAGCTTCAACGCAATGACGTAAGTCTTGTTCTGACCCTGCGAACCTTCACGTCGCATCTGGTAGTCGCCGAGCAACATCTCAAGGTCGTCGCGATGAACACCATGCAGCGAATAGCCAACGGCACGATCCTTGAAGCGGTCGCGCTGAATGACATCGAGCAACGGACCACGCTGCGCATGCGACACATATCGCAACGACACCTGCTCGCGTCCGTCCGAAATGTGACTGTATATCTCCTGAAACACAGGAATCATACGCTCTACGAAATTCTCACGTGCATGGAATATAGCCTCGCCATGGCGCGCCATCTCCATCTCCCAGATGTCGAGCAACGAAGCATCAGGCTCGTCTTCCATCTTGAGCAAGGCATTGCGCTGCTGCAGAGCCTTGTTATAACTGTTCAAGGCTTCGATATAGGTATTGTCATACTGCGATATAACAACGTCCATCAGTCGGCGACGCTCCTCACTTCCGCCCGAAATAAGCGTGGTGTCATCGGGCGAAACAAAAATCAATGGTATAAGTCCCAAGTGCATCGACAGACGCTTATACTCTTTCTTGTCGCGCTTGAAGTGCTTCTTGGTGCCACGCTTCATGCCGCAATAGATATCAACAGGGTCGCCCGACTCATTCTCATACCGTCCGTCAAGAACAAAGAAATCCTCGCCATGCGTGATAATCTGCGAATCGACAGGATTGGACGAACTGCGACAGAACGACAGATAATAAACGGCATCGAGAAAGTTGGTCTTACCCTCGCCGTTGTGTCCGAGAAAGCAGTTCATCTTAGGCGACAAATCGAGTGTCGCCTCACGAATGTTCTTGAAATTGAGTATGGAAATTTTATTTAATATCATGCACTTATACTATTACTGTGCAAAGTTACCCCATTTATTATTGAAAAAAGAAAAAAAGGGACAATAAATTTCAATATTCGGGATAAATTGAGTAATTTTGCGACGCATTTGTGCCTACTATCCAACATAAAAAAATACTAATAAATAAGCATGTTTGGACATCGTTGCACAGCTATGCATTAATACAGAAATCTAAAAAAAAACAATAAATGGCAAACAAAATCGACTTTGGGGCTAACTCACACGTAGAGACCCCCAGTAAATCTGAAGCAATTTTCGTAAAGTTCAAGAAGCAGATTCTCATCGCAGTAGCAGCTATCATCGTTATCATAGCTGGTGTAATTATGTACAACGCTTATGTTGCTGGTCCGCGTGAGGACAAGGCAAGCACAGCATTGGCAAAGGGTCAGCAGTACTTCAATCAGGAGCAGTTTGACAAAGCTCTCAACGGTGACGGTGCAAGCTATGCTGGATTCGTCAAGATAGCAAGCGACTACAGCGGCACTGACGCTGCCAACCTCGCTAACCTCTATGCAGGTCTCTGCTACGCCAACCTTGGCAAGTGGAACGAGGCTGTTGCATCACTCGAGAAGTTCTCTACTCAGAGCGACGCTATGATCAGCCCTGCTGCTATGGCTGCTCTCGGCAACGCTTATGCCAACACCGGCAATGTAGACAAGGCTATCTCAGCACTGAAGAAGGCTGCCGACATGGCTGACAGCAAGGCTGCCGACGACGCAAACAACAGCCTCTCACCTACATTCCTCATCCAGGCTGCACAGCTGCTTGAGAGCCAGAACAAGAACGACGAGGCACTCAAGATCTATCAGGACATCAAGAAGAAGTACGTAAACTCACAGATTGTTCAGTCTGCTGAAATTGACAAGTACATCGAACGCATCACTGAGAAATAATAAATCATGGCAACAGCACTTCACAACCTTTCCGACTACGACTTCAATGCTATTCCCGACGCCAGCAACATGTGCTTCGGTATCGTTGTAGCCGAATGGAACGAGGACATCACTGGTGCACTGCTCGACGGAGCCGTTAAGACTCTTGAGAAGCACGGCGCACTGCCTGAAAACATCCATGTGAAGACCGTTCCGGGTAGCTTCGAGCTTATCTACGGTGCTCACCAGATGGTATTGCACGGCGGATATGACGCAGTGATTATTCTTGGCAGCGTGATTCGTGGCGAGACACCTCACTTCGACTATATCTGCCAGGGCGTTACAGCAGGTATTGCACGACTCAACACCACAAGCGAGATACCTATTATATATGGTCTGCTTACCACTAACGACAAGCAGCAGGCTCTCGACCGTTGCGGTGGCAAATATGGCAACAAGGGCGACGAATGCGCAATCGACGCCATTAAGATGGCAAAGTTCTAAGATTTTATCTAACTATAGAATACTTAAAAAGCTCAATATCCATAATGTTTTGGATATTGAGCTTTTTCCGTTTATGTATGTTTAGGCTGCCACTACAGCTATATTATGTCTTTGGTATCAGCCTTGCTCGATACGCTCTTTACACTGCTCCATAAGCCATTTGGGAGTACTTGTGGCTCCACAGATGCCCACGGTATGCACATTGTCGGTAAACCACGCCATGTCTATCTCATCAGCACTTTCTATCTGATAGCTGTTAGGATTGACGCTGTGACATTCCTTGAACAATACCTTACCATTGCTGCTCTTTCGTCCCGACACAAACAGTACAAGGTCGTGACGTGAGGCGAACGTAGCGATATTGGGCATACGGTTGGCAACCTGTCGGCAGATGGTGTCAAAGCTCTGGAACTTAGCTTCTTCACTCATGTGCTCCTGTATATACTCTATAACACGATGAAAACCATCGAGCGACTTAGTGGTCTGCGAATACAGATAGATATCGCGCGAGAAGTCAAGACTCTTAACGTCATCCACCTTCTCTACTACAATGGCATGGCTCGAAGTCTGTCCCACTAGTCCCAACACCTCTGCATGTCCACGCTTGCCGAAGATAACTATCTGCGCCTCGGGATTGGTGTCATACTGGCGTTTGATGCGGCGTTGCAGTGCAAGCACCACCGGACATGTAGCGTCTATTATCTCTATGTTGTTCTGTTTTGCCAACTCATAGGTCTCAGGCGGTTCGCCATGAGCACGCAACAGCACCTTGACATCGTGCAGTCGACGCATCTCCTCATGATTGATAGTTATCAATCCATTGGCATGCAGGCGCTCCACCTCCATACCATTATGTACAATATCGCCAAGACAATACAGCGTATTGCCCCCAGCGAGTTCCTCCTCTGCCTTCTTTATGGCAGTGGTAACGCCAAAGCAGAAACCACTACCCTCGTCTATTTCTATTTTCATATAAATTTTATAAAAAGCCCCACAAAAGCCCCTCACTGCCCCACAAAGCCCCACCCCTGGCCCCTCCCCCGTAGGGAGGGGAATGGTATGACTTGTTGCTTGAGAGCTGTAAAAAAACATTATGCAGTACTATGAGTTTACAAAGCATATTACTCCCCTCCCTGCGGGGGAGGGGCTGGGGGTGGGGCTTTGTGTTTTATCTACAAGCTACAAAGCATATTACTCCCCTCCCTACGGGGGAGGGGCTGGGGGTGGGGCTTTGTGGGGGATGTGATGGGCTTTGTGGGCCTTTGGCTTTGCTTTTCTTATTACTTAGCAATAACCTTAATAGTTACCTTCGGACGACCTGGGTCGTTAGTAATCATGAGCACACGTGGCTGCGAACGTACCGACTTAATCAATCTTTGTTCGGCAGTAATCTTCATCTTGGTTGATTCGCCAGGCTGCAACTTCTGCTTGCTCAGCGAAACCTGCAAGCCCACAGTGAACATCTGAAGGTTCTTGATGTTGAGTACAGTCTTGCCATCGTTGCGTATGATAATTTCGCCCTTCAGCTTCTTCTTTCCGTTGAAAGCACCAAGATTAAGCTCAGATGTAGACAGATACAATCTTGGAGCATTGGCGAGTTGCGACGCTGTGAGGTTGTCGAACTTAGGCAGAAGAACAGCAGAAACACCCAACTCCTTCTCACGACTTACACGATCGCCCGGGAAAGAACCCAGATAAACGCTCGTCTGAGTAAGTCCCATATCCTTCAAGCGCTTCGAATTTAGCGAAACGGTAATCACGCCGCTATGTCCAGGCAGAATCTTCGAAGGCGAAACCTCGGCTGTGAGATAGTCTGGCATGTGCATAACAACTGGTTCAACAGCCGAACTTGTGGTGTTGAGAATGTGTATCTTCTTCTGCGGACGCTCACCACGATTGACATCATCAAACTCAATGTTGTCGCAATCGGTGCGTATTCCGGCAAAGTCGTAGTCGTACTTGCCTGCAAAGTCCACAATCTCCCTAACCACATTGCCACGCATACGCAGCATGACGGGACGCTGCTGGTCGGATACATACACGTCGACAAACTTGTCGTAACGGCCCATTGTCTGTGCATCGTACGTGACACGCACTATGAACTTGGCATCAGGCGCAATATCGCCCTTGGGATAATCCACGTCGGTGCATCCGCAACTGGTGCGCACGTCGACAATGCGCACAGCATGGCTTGACTTGTTTTTCACTTCAAACTCAGCAGTTGCCGGCGACTGATATGTAGTCTGACCACAGTCAACAATCTTGTTTATCGCCTCTATCTTCTGCGCACTCGCTCCCAACGACACAAGCGCGAAGAGAGAAGCGCATATAAAAAACTTTTTCATATATCTTTGTTATTCTATTTTCCTTTATTTCACGGCTATCTTGATAGCCTTGGTTCGCGCCATAAACTCGGGTGCATAGGCACACTGAACGGCACATGTACCCGTACGGTATTCGCCCTTACGGTCTACATAATAGGTTGTCTCAATGACGTGCTTGCCCTTCGACATGCGGTCGAAGAAGAAGTTCGTGACGTTGTCTTTAGGCTGACAGTAATAGCCGAAACCGTAACCCGACAACTGCTGAGCCGGTTCAAGACACGCAGCACGACGGTCGCTGAGTTGAACGAAGTCGTAGTCGCGCGCTGCTGTAACTGTAAGGCGCACCGTAATGCGGTCGCCTACATTCAGCTGAACATTGTCACCACTGAGTCGATTGCCGTCCTTCAGCACTTCGCGAACCACTGTCATACCCATAGCGGCATCAGCAACCTCGTCCGACTGCTGCATGAACTGAGCATATACAGCGCCCCATGAAGTTCCTTCAGCTGTTTTCTCTACAGTCATGTGCTTGAAGCGGTCGCCCGTCTTTGCCGCCTTGACATAGCCGAGACCTGCCGTTGCCTTAGGCATCTGCAGCTTCTGTCCGTCGAGCTTTATAGTTGCAGACTGCGCATTGCCGTCAACAAGCGCAGTGCCGTTGCCGTTAAGGAAGGCATATACAGCATTAACGGAATTGAGCGGAGTGTCCCATACCTGCGTACGCTTAGCCTGAAGCAGCCAGCGTTGCATCTCGCCAATGGTCTTGACATCGTCGGGCTGCAGAGCCTTCAGAGCCTCAATGGCAGCCACCTGCGACGGAATGCGATAGTCGAACCATGAATACTGAGCCTTCGGCGAATCGAAGTAGCGACCCATTTCGTCAGTATATACAGTATACTGGCGTATGCTCTCAAGCAGATTGGCAGCCTCCTTGCGATGATTGTTCTTGGCAAGCACAACGGCAGAAACGGCTTTTCCGTATATCGTGAACTCCGTATTCTGACGTGCCAGACGGCTTATGAGCCAGTCGAAATTCTGCTTTGCCGAGGCATTCATCTGTCGCTTGGCGAGTGTAGAAGCGTACAGATACTGCACAGCCAGTTCGCTCGGGCGCAGATTCTTCTGCTTGCCCTCGCTCTCAAGCTTCTTCATATTCTTCACCTCGCGTGCTATCTGCTTGTCCATATAGCTGAAAGCGGCAGCAATCATACCGTTTGTATTGGCCTGTTCGCCAATCATTGCATTCAAACGAACAAGCGTCTGCACTACAGCCATTGTCATAGATGGCGAACCCTCCATTCCCTTCCACCATGCAAACGAGCCGTTGGGCAGCTGCAGACGAGACAACAGCGAGAGATTGTTGGCAAGTCGATAACCTATCTGCGACTCGTCGAAGAATGCGGCAAGCATACGCTTCTGCTCCGATTCACGGTTGGCTTCACCAAGCCAAGGCGTTTCGTCGAGCACAATCTGCTTCAGTTCGCTGTTCTTCTGCAATGCGCTCTGCAGCGAAGAGCCGTCCTTTGCGTCACCCGTTTCTTTCTGCCAGAGTGCTACGGTCTGCTTTATAGCCGGGTTGGAGAGCATGATGTGGCGGCCCAACGCATTGGCATAAAAAGCCGTGGCAAGCGACATGGCGTTGTCGCCATCGGCATTCGACATTGTAGGCAGAGCCTGAACCATGAGCCAAGCGGGCGAATTGGTGTACTCAACGGTTAGTCGTGAAGTATTGTCGCTTACTGCAAACATCTTTGCCACGTCTATATCGATAGTGCCCGGGGCATTCTGTGTGAATGCGTATGTATTGGTGACGAGTTCCTTGTCAGGCAAAACGGGCAGATAATGCTGCTCGCCGTCGCTGTAGCCGTGGCCATGTGCGGTGATGCGGCATACAAGCAGTCCGTCGTTCTGAATCTTCGACATGTCGAAATCGAAGTCGACTGCCGTTGTCTCGCCTGCCATTACTGTGTATTTACGCTCCTTGCGATACACCTCCTTGCCCGTTTCGGGATTGAGCAATACGAGTCGTGCGGTGCCAGCCACCTGCTTGTCGGAAGTGTTCGACACACGTGCCGAGAGCATTCCGCTATCAGTAGAGCGCACAAAGCGCGGAACGTTGGGCTGAACCATTATGGTCTTCTTTGCCACCGAAGTAGCCGAAATGACACCGTTGTTCATGTTCAAGTCGTGAGCCAAGCCATAGAACTGCCATGTAGTGACACTCTCGGGCAGCGTGAAGTTGATTGACACATTGCCCTTAGCATCGCTCATGAGTGCCGGATAGAAGAAGGCTGTCTCATTGAGATTCTCGCGTATCTGCTCGGTAGCAGCCGAACCGGTGTCCTCAGTCTCCTCATTAATGGCTTCAGAGTCAACTGTCTCGGCAGCCTTAGCGCTCTCTACGCTTCCTACAAGAGCACGGCTTTTCGACTTGTCGTATGCCATCATCTTGCGACTATTGAATTGTTTACTCTGAACATTTGCCTTAAGCACCTCACCATAACAAAAAATGCTGAAGTCGGTGAGGCGGCTCAGGTTGAGACTTCGCTCATTAAGGATGCGCATAGGCATCTCGCTGTAGGCAAAGAGTCCACGATTGTTCACGCCATTCCATGTCAACCAAGGCACGCTGACGAATGCCGGCAGCGAGAAACGCACGTTGTGACGGCGTATCTCATCAAGCGATTTGTCGTACATAGTAGCCATGAGCTGCGCCTTGGCTGGCGTTCCGTCGGGGTGAGTTATGTTGAGAGTCCACGTCTCGCGCTGTCCAAGTGTGAGTCTATCGCGGAAGGTTGTCCATTTAAGATTGAGTTGGGTGTCGGGCAACGGACGCTCTATTCGTGCCGTATGCTTATAAGCCTGACCGTTCTTTACCCACGCTACCGACAGCGTTATGCCGTCGCCCCACTCCTCTTTGTACATCAATGCACGTGTGCGAAGTTCGTTCTTCAGGTCGGCACGTCCGTCTTCTATCACCTTGTCGCCCGAAATGAGCGTATATACAACATGCTGGATTGAGTCGCTCGAACCCACCTGTATGAACACGGGTGTCATATTGTCCTTGAAGCGTTCAGCCGACTGATAGAACCAGTCGTGTGTCTCCACGGGAGCCTTGCTGTCGCGCAGTGAGAATGTGGTGAATGCTGTGCGCAGAGTGTCGGTTCCGCATATCGCCATAAGGCTGTGGCGGGCTGATGTCAGAGCCTCGGTGTCTATCTTGCTTGGAGTGTTCGCCTTGCAAGTATATCGATGGTTGTCGATATAATAGGTCACATTGCCGTCGATAAGTTCGCCTGCATTGTTGCGATAGGCGAAGGTAACGGTGCGCAGACTGTCGCGCTGCGACTTCTCAGGAACGTCGCATGTGAGTATAGTAGGATGATCGCTGTATGGCAACGAAGCCTCGGCATGGCGTGTCTCGCCTGCCACATCGGTGACGTCGGCAGCCACGTCAAACATATAGTAGCGGCGCGGATGCTCGTCGTAAGTGTCGGGGATGACGATTGGCACTTTCACTTCGAATTCACCTGCAGCCGTGGTCTGCACGGTATCGTTCAATACTGTCTCCTGACGCATTTCGCCTCCCATGCCTCGCCAGAACATTGCCGGACGGCGAACTACGCACAATGCCACACGGGCGTTCTGCACTGGCACTCCGGCAAAGCTGCAGGCTGTGCCCTTAAGGCGTACGGTGTCGCCTGCGGCATACTTGTCGGCAGACTTTGCTATATCTACGCTGAATGTCGGACGCTTGTATTCCTCTACCCTAACCGAGGTATACGAGTTGTTGCCATAGTCGGAACGCAGGGTGTAAGTGCCCGTCATTCCACCCTGAGGCAATACGAAGTCGGCGCTTGCCATACCGTATTCGTCGGTCTCAACTTGCTGCGAAGCCACCTCCTTGTAGTTGGCATCGCGCAGGGTAATGGTCATCGGCTGACCTGCCTTGGGCTCACCCTTATACACCTTATTATTATATGTATATGCCATGGCAGCCACATGCAGCGTCTGTCCGGGTCGGTAGATGCTGCGGTCGGTGAACAACGACGTGCGCACTACGTCTGCCTTGTTGCTGTAATAATGGAAATGTCCCGACATAGGGGTGAAGGGGAAAGCACGTTCGGTGTCGGTGTATATGCGGTAAGAGCGCGGTTCGCTCTTGGCGTATGTTATGTAAGCCTCGCCGTTGCTGTCGCAGGTGTATGTGCGTATGATGTCCTTGCCGTGCTTGTCAACATCGGTCACGACGTCAATCTTGGCTCCCGGCACTGCCACGCCGCTTGTGGCGTTGAGCACAGCCATACGGTACTTGTTGCCGGGCAGCGCCTCTACGATGGGATAGATGTCGCATACGCGCAGCAACTGGCGGTCGACGGGCACGCTGACGTTATCGGTCGACATCTCTACGAGATACATTCCCGTACGCAGTCCCTTTATTTCGAGCGTGTCGCTAACGGTCTTGTATGCCGGCAGACCTACGTATCGACGCACGTCGGTGATAGGTTGTTCGTTCTGAACAATGTGTCGGCGCAGGCGTGCATAGTCCTTGTCGCTCGAAGGATCGAGCGTTGTGGTGCCGTCAATGTCGAGTCGCGACACGGTGATACGCAGTTCGCCGATGTTGTTTAGCGCCATCACCTTCACCTTGCGAGGCACTCCAGGCAGAGCCAGTTCGCCACCTATACTTGCGTGAAACGATGGCAGGGTAAGGCGGCGCTGGGCGTTGCGCAGAATATTCATACGTGGCCAGGCTCCCCACTTCATGAGGGCGTAGTTGATGTAGTTCATCTTCTCCTCGGCGGTTACGTCCTCTGCGTTAGCCATATAGGCGTAGCGTTCAATGGCAACTTCGGCACACGGCATCAGGTCGGAATATTCGCGCACGAGCGAATCGAGCGACATGATATACTTCGACTTCTTGACATGGGCCACATCGCTTTGACGACGGGCGCGCTTAACGAGTTCGATGGCTGTGAGGCAGGCTCCCTCGCGCTTGCCGTGCGAGGCGTAATAGTCGTGCATGGTGCGATAGTCGTTGGCACGAATGCCCAATACGTGCAGCATGTCATGATAGAAATAGCGCGAGTCGGTACCGTCAATCACAAACGGTTCATATCCCGTAGAATAAGCTTCAGCCAAGGCTTCGGGATTGCTCATCGACTTCTTGAAGTATTGTTTGCCGAGTTTTCTGGTCTCGTCAATGCCCATCCAGTTGTCGGTATAAATGGTTCCAAGCACCGACTGGTATATGGCAGCCAGTACTTTGTCGCCACTCTTCACTGCATTCAGCTCATAACGGCGCAAGCGGTCGATTGCGGGTTGCAACGAGTCGACAGATATGGCGCATTGCTGCTGGGCTGTAGCGAGCTGCGCCTTAAGCAAATGGCCGTACGCTCGTTCGCGAGTAGCCTTGCCAACTATCTGCGACAGCACATTAAGAGCTGTCTGCGGATGGTCTTTCTGAGTCGCATTATCGTATTGTTTCCAAAGCGAGGTGTAAGTGTCGGCAGCAGCAGCCAGCGGCATAAACAACACCATAAGTATCGAAAGGACTATTGACTTCTTCATATTTTTCCTTTTTGATGAGTTAATGTTTAGTAGTTGCCAGATGGCAAAAATGCGTACTCACGCGCATTATAATACAAAAATAGGGAAAAATCGTCAGAAAAACAACTTTACCCTAATATAATGTTTCTAAAAAAGACAAATAAAACTTGCATTGCATTGATTTATTGTTGTATCTTTGTAAAAGAAAGAAATCTATTATCTATATGAAAAGAATAAATTACTATATCAACAACATCCTTAAGACATCTCATGCAGTCTTGCTCATTGTGGCAATCAGCATAATGGGCATGACAATGCTGTCGTGCGATAATGCCAATGAAGAGTTTCCTGTGTTTCCACTCAACCGCCCCAATGCTCTTGTGACATTGAAGCCTACTGCCGACGGTTCTTCATTCTTCATGCAGCTTGACGACTCCACAAAGATAACAGCTACCAACATCAAGCAGGCTCCATACGGTAATAAGGAGGTACGCGCATTCATCAACTTCCGACTGCTTACACAGCCTGAAAACAAGCGCAGCTATAACGTTTATGTCAACTGGGTGGACAGCATACTGACTAAGCCTATGGTAAATGGTGGCGAAATTGGAACCGAACTGGTAAGCAAAGGACAAGACCCGGTTGAGATACTGCGCGAATGGACAGTGTCGGAAGACGGCTATCTGACAATACACTTCCGCACACAGTGGGCAGCCAACAATACGCCACACATCGTAAACCTTGTAGCTGCTAATCCTGCAGAACCTTACGAACTCACTTTCTGCCACAACGCTCAAGGCGTGAAGGGCGGATATTGGGGCGACGGTATTGTAGCGTTCCGACTCGACCAACTGCCTGACACTAATGGCAAGACCGTGAATATGACTCTTATATGGAAGTCGTTCAGCGGAAAGAAAAACGTGAATTTCAAATACTGCACACGCAAAGGCACAGTAAAAATCGAAGGTCTGAGTTTTGCTGCAAGCGGTCAGTTTGAGCGGGCTATAAAGTAAAAGTACATTACCGAACTTTCGCAAGTTCAGAGAATTCAGTAGTTAAAGTAGTTAAGAAGTTAAGCCAAATGCTTATAATGCTATATCAAACAAAAAAAACTAATGGCTTAACTCCTTAGCAACCGTAGGGCGCGAAAGTTTCCTTGAGCTTCGCGAAAAACTCCTTAACTTCTTAACTACTTTAGCTTGCGAAACTTAAAATCTTTCTTTATTTGCATAACCTTTACCCCTACTCCACTTGTTATACAAAACCGTCTGCACCACTCCACGCATAGCCAGATACGTAAGGAAGGCCATCCATAGCGCATGGTTGTGCAGCATCGGACGCAAAACCAGATAGACAACGAAGAATGTCACCGACGCAATTGCCGATGACAAGAGCATTCCGCGCGTTGCGGTGATGCCGATGAACACTCCGTCCCAAATGAAGGCTGCCATACCGCACAGCGGAATGAACACTGCCCACGGCACATACGATGCCGACGCATCGATGACACTTGCATTGTCGGTGAGCAACATGAGGAACGGTCTGCCGCCAAGGGCGTACACAAGTGTGTAAACCACAGATAATCCTAATCCCCACATAAATAAACGGCGCACCATACGTGCAAATCCTTCACTATTCCCGGCACCGTATAGTCTGCCACACAATGCCTCGCCGGCATAGGCAAATCCATCCATCACATACGAGAAGAGCGTGAACAGCTGCATCAGCAGAGTGTTGATAGCCAACACCACGGCTCCCTGCGAGGCTCCTGCCGAAAGGAAATAGAAATTGACAGCTACCATAAAGAGTGTACGCAAGAATATGTCACGATTGACAGTGAAGAAACGCGACAACTCGCTACGTTCGAAAACATCTCGCCAACATATTCTGCCAAACAACCGGCTGCCGTAGGTGTACGTCCACAACGATAGCGAGACGAAAAGTCCGGCATACTGAGCTACAAGCGTTCCCAATGCCACTCCTTCAACCTTCATGCCCATTACATACACGAATGTAAAACTGGCAACGATATTGACAACATTTTGCAATATCGAAATGAACATAGGCAGACGCGTGTTCTGCATGCCTATGTACCAACCCGTAAGTCCATACAGACACAACATTGCCGGTGCTCCCCATACACATATACGGAAATATATCCACGCCTCGCTGCTTATGTCGGCTGTTGCACCCGTAAGCATAAGCGCCAAACGTCCTATGGGATATTGAAAAACCACTATCGTCAAGCCTATCAACAATGCCACTCCCATCGAGCGGGTCAGTAACATTGCCACTCCGTCAAGATCGCGACGACCCAACGCTTGCGATGTCATGCCACTCGTGCCCATCCGCAAGAAGCCGAACAGCCAGTAGATAACGTTGAATATCATACTGCCAACTGCCACTGCACCTATATATACAGCATCGCCCATATGTCCGGATATCGCCATATCAACGAGTCCGAGCAGTGGAACTGTAATATTGGAAACTATTGAAGGTAAAGCTATATTGAGTATCCTGCGATTCATATTAAAAGTAAAAGAGTAAAAAAAATAAAAGAGTAAAAAAATAAAAGAGTAAAAAAGTATGCCTAAGCTTTTTACTTTTTTACCCTTTTACTTTTTTACTTTTATTTTATCTTGTCAAATCCTTCACCAAACACACCGTGGCAGAAAGTCTGCGAAACAACGGCCTGCGGATCAATCTGCTTTATCACAGCAAAGATGTCTTGCGACTCATACTTGCGCGACAACACAACAAGCATTTCCACATTTTCCTTGCTATACCATCCCTTACCTTCAATAACAGTAACGCCACGATTCACACGACGGTTGATAGTATCAGCTATCTCTTTGTAGTGCTTTGATATGATAAGGAACTGAACGGTCTGACGCGAGCCATTGACAACGAAGTCGCACACATAACTTGCAACCAGAGTGAACACAATACCGTAAACGATTGTCTCCATACTGTGGAAAAGCAAGTATGAAGAACCGATGATGGTACAATCGATGAACTGCATAGCACGACCAAAGCTCAAATTAAAATGCTTAGTGAGCAATACTGTCAGAATATCTGTACCACCAGTCGAACCGTTGTGAGAGAATACAACACCCAATCCGGCACCACTCAACATACCACCTATCAAGACGTGCATAAACTTATCTTCGCCTGCGGTAATGATCGAGAAAGCCTGGAACAAGGGCTGTAACGAACCAATAAATAACGAAAGTAAAAGAACGCCAACTATTGTACGCACCACAAACTGTTTGGTCAGAGCGCTGAACGCTATGACAAGCAACGTTATGTTGAGCACAAAGATTGAAATACCAGCAGGTATATTAGTAGCATAGTATATCAAGGCTGACAAACCTGCTACACCACCCATCACAACTCTTTCTGGAAGAATAAAAGCTGTATATCCGATAGCATACAAAAGGATTCCGAACACAATGAACATAAAATCCTTCATATTACTTTTACTAAATAAACGTTTTGAAATAGCGAATTTTGTTCCACCCATGATTGTAATAGTAAGTTAGTCGTTAATCGTGTGCAAATGTATATATTTTTTTTTAATCAGCCTAATACAAATATGTATTATTTTTCGAATTATTAAAACATAACAAGAAAATAGTATACGTTACAGCAATGGCGACAAAAGTCGAAGCAACGATTCTACGAACCTATGTATATACGGACGGTGGTGTAACTCACTGGCTTCGCTGAAGTTGATGCTGCAAGCCTCATCACGCATATATATATCCTTGATGCGTAGAGCCGTCTGGCGGTCGTAGAAGAAGACATTTGCCTCAAAGTTGTTTTCAAAACTGCGGAAGTCGATGTTGGTAGAACCACATGTAGATATCCGGTCGTCGGCAACAAGCAGTTTGCTATGATTGAATCCCTTCTCGTACAGCCTCACCTTAACGCCTGCCTCCAACGTTTCGGTGACATACGACATGCTTGCCAGCTGTATGAGCCAGGCATCGCTGCGGCGCGGTATCATCAGACGCACGTCGACACCTGCCAATGCTGCGGTGCGCATAGCAAACAGAACGGGTTCGGTAGGAAGGAAATACGGGGTCTCCATATATACATATCGCTTGGCTTCAAGCAATATGCGCACATATCCCTGCATTATATCGGGCCATTGTCCAATGGGACTACTGGTAACTACCTGTGCCAATGAGTCATTCTCTATATGCCATGGCATAGGAGGATAGTAGCGGTGGTCGTTGATAAGAGTGCGGTCGACGAAATACCAGTCGACAAGGAATGCACGCTGTAAGGCATATACTACACTGCCACGCAGACGCATATGGGTGTCGCGCCAAGGCAAACTACCGCCATGCAGTCCCTTCACATAACGCAATGCTATATTCATGCCACCAATAAATCCTTGCGTTCCGTCGATGACACAGACTTTGCGGTGATTGCGATAGTTAACTTTACTGGTAAAAGCAGGAAATCGTACTGGCATAAATGAGCGCACCTTTACACCAGCCTGACGCATACGGTCGAAAAAGCGTTCGGGTACGCGCCAACAGCCCACATCGTCGTAAATAAGACGCACCTCAACTCCTTCGCGTGTCTTGGCAATGAGAGCATCGCTGACAAGACGGCCCAACGGGTCGTCGGCTATGATGTATGTGTCGAGATGAATATGATTGGTAGCGCCCTTTATGGCCTGCAATAGAGCAGGAAAGAACTGATAACCGTCGGTGTAGAACTCTACAGCGTTGTCCTTGAACGGCAATGCCAGGCTCTGATTGGTAAACAGTCGGACGAGTGAGGAGAAGTATTCGGGCATTCGCAGATTGCGCTGCTCTACAAATTCGAGCATAGAACGCTTTGACAACTGGTCGAGCGAGCGGCCTGATATAAGTTTCATCTTGCGTGTATTTTGGCCGAAGAAGATGTACAGCACAATGCCGACAACAGGCACAAACAGCAACACCAGAACCCAAGCTATGGTCTTGGCTGGCTGGCGGTTGTCCATCAGCACTGTCAGCATTATGCCGACAATGACCGCTACGTACAGAACTATGAATATCCAATGAACGTATATCATACTTCGGTTCCTCACTTTCAACTCTCAACTATATTACTTGAACCCTACGAGCTTGTGCGTCTGCAGCGACATTCGCCATTCGGGATGCAGCAGGATATAGTCGAAACAGCGCTTTACTATTTGTGCATTGCGCTCGGCATCCTGCACGTCGCAAGGTTGTAGGTATTTGTATTCGGCACAGATGCCATGGTCGTCAGGCACCTGAGTGGTTTCCTCAAAGATACACTTCAGTTCGTTGCATCGCTTGATGACGGTGTTGCCTTTGGGTGAACATGTTATCCAGTCGATGCCGTCGACTATCGGGTGAGTACCGTTGGTCTCCATTGCCAGTTCGTATCCGTGGCTATGAAGAAGATTGACCAGATGTCGGTCTACCTGAAGCGAAGGTTCGCCGCCGGTTAGAACAACAAAGTGCGAGGGGTAAGACTTAATCCGATTGAGTATATCTTCGTCGCTCATCTCCTCGTATTGTGCAAAATCGGTGTCGCAAAACGGACACTTCAAGTTGCAACCTGCAAAACGGATGAATATCGCAGCACGTCCTGTGTTGCGTCCTTCGCCTTGCAATGAATAGAAAATATCGTTGACTCTTTTCATCTGAAACAGCATGCCAGTGTGCATGCAAAACTTAAATGGTTCAATAATACGTTGTTATCAGCTATCTTAATCTTCTGCGTCGTATATGGCTTTGTTGCCCTCGCTCTCCTGCACCATGCAACGATAGCATTGCGGTATCTGCTCGGTCACCCATCGCGCTATGTTTTCGGCTGTGGGATTGAAGGGCAATACCTCGTTGAGATTGGCATGGTCAAGACGTTCTTGCACAAGTTGCTTGATGTGGGTGAAGTCTACCACCATTCCGTCGCTGTTAAGTTCGCGCGACTTGCAATAAACGGTGATGATCCAATTGTGACCATGCAGGTTCTGACACTTGCTCTCGTATGAAAGCTTAAGGCGATGACACGCCGAAATTTCAAGAGTCTTTTCGATGTAATACATAATGTGTGTTGTTTTTGATTATTTATATTTATTACCGCAGGATTACTCCGACCTGCGGTATATTGCGTTTACGCTATGATGTTGTTGCCCAACAGTCGGGCGAGTTTCGACCTCAACTCGTGGGCTGTCTTATATTCTTCCATAAGCTGCATGAGGCGTTCGTTATCACCAGCAGCCTGTAATATCTGCGCTTGCAGCTGTCGCAGATGCTGCTCAAGATAGTCCATTCGGAAATCGTTGAGCAGATGTTCGGTCTGCTGACGAAGGTTCTCGATTCGGTTTTCCTCTTCTGCTTTCAATTCGTCTTTGTTCTTAGGCTCAGCATTGGCAGCACTTTTCTGCTCGTCGAGCATACGATATTTGTCAACACAAAGATCGGTGGCAATGCGCGACACGTCGATATCCTCATGATGGATGAAGAACTGTTCGGCATTGAAACCCTCGTCCTCGCTATGCGCCACTGCCTCCTGAAGTATCTTTGCAAACAATGGATTGGCGAGTTTCAGTCCGTCAACACTCAGATTATAGTCAATATACTGCGCTATATTAAGACTCATCACCCCACCGTCCTCTGTCTCTACATTATCATATATTACAGTGTCGCCATGACGTATTACCATTTCTACAAGCATACGCTCCACCTTCGACGCCTGCTGCAATGGTGTTGTCTGGCTGACAGTGGGCTGCAGAGTCTGAATGCGCTGCTGTTGCTGTGCGGCACGTGTCTCTTCCGAGGTGCGCTCCTCACGGTTGTTGCGTATGAAACCGTTGAGTGTGTTGATGAGCGTAGCCTCGTTCAGTCCCATACGCACTGAGCAGTCGTGTATATACGTGTCGCGCAAGATGGGATTGATGACAAACGAGATGCTGCGTATGATTGAGTTGATTGCCTCAGAACGCTTCAACGGGTCGCGCTCGTTGCGCAGCAGCAGGTCGGTCTTAAACTGTATGAAGTCGGTCTGATGCTCCTCAATATACTTACGGAAATCGGCAGCCGTATGCTTGCGCGAGAACGAGTCGGGGTCGTCGCCATCGGGCAACAGCAACACTTTCAGGTTCATGCCTTCGGATAGCAGCATGTCTGTTCCGCGCATAGCGGCATGGATGCCAGCCGCATCGCCGTCGTACAGCAGAGTGATGTTGGACGTGAAGCGATGGAGTATGTGTATCTGATGAGTAGACAGTGCTGTACCCGAGTTGGCCACCACATTCTCAATGCCGCACTGATGCATTGAGATGACATCGGTGTAACCCTCTACCATGAATACGCGGTCTTCCTTGGCTATAGCCTTCTTTGCCTGGTACAATCCGTACAACTCGCGGTCCTTGTGGTAAATCTCCGAGTCGGGCGAGTTGACATATTTCTGATTGACACCCTTTGTGCGCGAGTCGAGCAGTCGGCCTCCGAATCCTACCACCTTGCCACTGATACCAATCCACGGGAATATGACACGACCGGCATAACGGTCAATCAGTTCGCCACGGTCGTTCTTGTAGCATATGCCTGTCTTCAGGATGAACTCCTCCTTATACCCCTTGCCGAGTGCGGCAACGGCGAAGGCACGACGGTCGACAAGGTCGTAGCCAAGCTGGAACTTCTGTATTATGTCGTCGCGAAACCCACGGCTGCGGAAATACTGCATACCAATTGCAATGCCGTCGGGGTCGTTCTGCATCTTGTCCTGGAAGTATTTCATCGCCCACTCATTGACAATGAACATACTCTCGCGCTCGCTCTGCTCACGCTTTTCGTAGTCGGTGAGTTCGCGCTCACGTATTTCGATATGGTATTTGTTGGCAAGCCAACGCAGAGCTTCGGGATAAGTCATCTGCTCGTGCTCCATCAGAAAACCTATCGGATTGCCTCCTTTACCACAACTGAAACAATGACACATGCCACGTGCAGGCGAAACATAGAACGACGGGGTCTTCTCGTCGTGAAAAGGACACAGTCCCTTATAGTTTGCTCCACTGCGTCGCAGCGTGACAAACTCCGAAACAACCTCAACAATGTTTGCGGCATCCTTTATTCTTTCTACAGTAGCGTGGTCTATCATTTGTCGTTAATGTTAACTATGCATTTTGGCTTCATTACACAATAAGCCAAATACAAAGTTAACATTAAAATCTCAGACTGAGAAGCCTGCACAAGTTTTTTATCAAATAACACAACTATAGACGACTATTTTTTTATAATTTTGCACAAGCGTAAAATTCTATACACATTATTATGAATATAAAATCAATAGGAAACAAGATTAAGGGCAACCCCACAATGACCGAAGGTACGGTGTACTCCATACTCATAATTTGCGGAATTTCGCATTTTCTCAACGATATGATTCAGTCAATCATACCGTCCATCTACCCTATCATCAAGAACAAGTTCGGCTTCTCGTTTGCTCAGATAGGCATCATCACGCTTATTTTCCAGATGACTTCGTCTATTCTGCAACCATTCACGGGCCTCTATGCCGACCGTCATCCGCGTCCTTACGCATTGTCTATTGGTATGTGCTTCACGCTGACCGGACTGCTTTTGCTCGCCTTTGCCGAGAATTATGTGCTTATACTGCTGGCGGTAAGCATCGTCGGACTGGGTTCGTCGATATTCCATCCCACCGCATCGCGAGTCACTCAGATGGCATCAGGAGGCAGAAAGAGCTTGGCACAATCCATATTTCAGGTAGGAGGTAACGGAGGATCGGCTCTCGGACCGTTGCTTGCAGCCATCATCGTCTTGCCCTTTGGACAGCACTCTATATCGTGGTTTGCCATCGCCGCACTGCTTGCAGCACTCATCATGGTGCGACTCGGCGCATGGTATAAGGCACGTTTGGCGTACATAGCCGTTCACAAGCAGCGCAACCCAACAATGAACAACGATATTTCGAAGCGTGCCAAATACTGGGCATTGTTCATTCTCGTAATGCTTGTATTCTCAAAATACTTCTACACATCGTGCATTACGAGCTACTTCACATTCTTCCTAATCGACAAGTTCGGTGTCTCGGTGCAGACCTCGCAGATTTGTCTGTTCGTGTTTCTTGCAGCCTTTGCCATTGGCACTGTTGCAGGTGGAATGCTGGGCGACAAGTTCGGACGCAAATACGTCATCTGGTTCTCCATACTCGGAGCCGCCCCATTCGCGTTGGCAATGCCCTTTGCCAACCTCGCATGGACCATTATATTCACATTCCTATCCGGACTGATTATCGCTTCGGCATTCTCGTCAATCGTAGTTTACGCTACCGACATCATGCCAGACAAGATTGGAATGATAGCCGGAATATTCTTCGGACTGATGTTTGGTCTGGGCGGACTCGGCTCGGCTTTCTTCGGATGGCTTGCCGACAAAACCAGCATAGAATTCATATTCCGTGTAAGTTCCCTGCTGCCTCTATTGGGCATTATAGCTGGCTTTCTGCCGAATACACAGAAAAAGAAATGACGTTAATAATTTAGTCTCGTTTTTTTTCTATAATTTTGCATAGGAAAGAATATTCTGCTTTAATAAGCCATTATAATAATAAAACCTACATTTCACTAAACAAACAATGAATCAGAAATTATTGACAGGAGCCATTGCCGCTATGGCATTCCTCCTGCCCTCAACCGCAATGGGACAAACTGCGGACTTCAATATTATTCCACAACCACAGCAGGTCGTTGCTGACGCTAGTGCACCCTTCGTGCTCAATGCCAATACTGTCATCTGCCTGCAAGCCAACAGCCAGGACATGAAACGCAACGCCAACATGCTTGCCTCATACATTCAGCAAGCCACAGGCATTCGCCCCACTATCGGCAAACTGACAAAAGGATGCACTGCTATAGTTTTGTCTATCAACAAAAACATTAGCAATGCCGAAGGCTATACGCTCGACACCAATACCAAGCAGATTCGTATTGCCGGCGCTTCGGCTGCGGGCGTGTTCTACGGTATCCAGACTCTGCGCAAGTCGTTGCCACTCTGCAACGGCAAAGCTACACAAGTGAGCATACCAGCCGTTCACATCGCTGACGCACCACGCTTTGCCTATCGCGGCACCCACCTTGACGTGTCACGCCATTTCGTAACAGCCGACTCGATATATCAGTTTATCGACATGCTCGCACTGCACAACATCAACCGCTTCCACTGGCACCTTACCGACGACCAAGGATGGCGCATCGAGATAAAGAAATATCCGTTGCTCACCAAGATTGGTGCAAAGCGCGCCCAGACTGTGGTTGGCCATATTGGATATGATGCCGAAAAGTACGACGGCAAGCCTTACGACGGCTTCTACACACAACAGCAAATACGCGACATCGTTAAGTATGCAGCCGACCGCTATATCACCATCGTTCCTGAAATCGACCTGCCCGGACACATGCAGGCTGCTCTTGCTGCCTATCCCGAACTCGGATGCACCGGAGGTCCGTACAAGGTATGGCAGAAGTGGGGCATTTCCGACGATGTGCTCTGCGCCGGCAACGACAAAGTTATGACTTTTATCGACAACGTACTCAAAGAAGTCACACAGTTATTCCCGTCAAAATACATCCATGTAGGTGGCGACGAGTGTCCGAAGGTAAGATGGAAAGAATGTCCTAAGTGCCAGGCTCGCATCAAGGCCCTGCATCTGGAGGCTAAGGATGGACACTCTGCCGAAGAACGTCTGCAGAGCTACGTTATCACACACGCTTCCAACTATCTGAAGTCGCTCGGACGCAACACTATCGGTTGGGACGAGATTCTGGAGGGTGGACTCGCTGAGGGCGCTACCGTAATGTCATGGCGAGGCGAAGCCGGAGGCATTGCCGCAGCCAAGCAGAACCACGACGTAGTGATGACTCCTAACAGCTACCTCTACTTCGACTATTACCAGTCGCTCGACAAAGCTAACGAGCCGCTTGCCATCGGTGGCTATCTGCCCTTGCAGCGTGTATATTCTTACGAGCCGATGCCTAAGGAACTGACTACAGACGAGGCTCGTCACATCATCGGTGTTCAGGCAAACATCTGGACCGAGTATATGCCTACATTCAAGCACATGCAGTATATGGCTCTGCCACGATTAGCTGCATTGAGCGAGGTACAGTGGACACAGCCCCAACTGAAGGACTACAACGACTTCACCAACCGACTCATCAGCCTCACTAATCTGTACGACCGTCTCGGCTACAACTATGCCAAGCATCTGTACAACGTAAACATCAGCATCGACAGCGACACTAAGTGGCGCGAGATTGTTGTACACATGACTACAGCTGGCGATGCTGAGATTCGCTACACTCTCGACGGAAGCCAGCCTACTGCCAGCAGTACACTCTATACCGGTGCCATCCATCTGCAGAAATCTGCCAAGATACGTGCAACCGCTTTCCGCAACGGCAAGAGCAGCCAGGTAAGCAGTCAGGACATCGTATTCAACAAGGCTACAGCATGCCCGGTTAAGTTACTTCAGCCCACCCATAAGAGCTACACCTACAATGGTGGCGTTACTCTTACCGACGGACTCGTAGGCGACAAGGGCTTCGGCACCGGCCGCTGGTTGGGATTCAGCGGCAACGACCTTGAAGCCGTCATCGACCTTAAGAAGCCCACAGACGTATCGAGCGTGAGCCTCAACACATGCGTTGAGAAGGGCTCGTGGATATTCGACGCTCGCAACATCGAGGTAAGCGTTTCTACCGACGGCATAGCATTCACCACCGTAGCCAACAAGGCTCTGCCTGCATTGGAGAAGAATTCAGCCGACGGCATTAACACTTACGAGCTGAACTTCTCACAGACCAAAGCACGCTACATCAAGGTGCATGCTACATCTGAGCACAGCATTCCCGACTGGCATGCAGGCAAGGGAAAGCCAGGCTTCCTCTTCGTTGACGAAATTAGCGTTAAGTAAATATAGAAACTTACAATAAACCGGAACGGGAGTCCGCCGTTCCGGTTTTATATTTATTCAGCAATACACTTCAGATTCTTCAGCAACTGCTCGGGCGAGCTTGCTCCTACGAGCACACTCGTCACACCCTTCTGCTCCAATATCCATCTTAGAGCCATCTCGGCGAGAGTCTTGCCTTGCGCTTCTGCATGAGCATTGAGCTGTTTCAGATGGGCAAGCAGCTCCGGTGTGAGCATGCTATGCTTAAGGAAATGCTCGCGAGCCATGCGGCTGTCCTCCGGAATACCGTTGAGATAGCGGTCGGTGAGCAGTCCTTGGGCAAGCGGCGAGAACGAAATGAAGCCAATGCCGTGCTCGGCACAGTAGTCGAGTATGCCCTCATCCTGAGGCGAACGGTCGAGCATATTGAGACGGCCCTGATATATCAGGAGCGGAACATCATGTTCACGCAGATACCGGTCGGCTATCTTCAGCGCTTCAAGCGGCCAACGGCTGATGCCGACATACAGCGCCTTGCCCTGACGCACGATGTCTACCAAAGCCTGCAGAGTCTCTTCGAGCGGAGTGTCGGGGTCGTAACGGTGGCTGTAGAAGAGGTCGACATAGTCGAGATGCATTCGCTTCAGACTCTGGTCGAGACTCGCCATGAGCGACTTTCGCGAACCCCAGTTACCGTAAGGGCCCTGCCACATCTCATATCCCGCCTTCGTAGCAATGAAGAGTTCGTCGCGATAAGGGCGGAAGTCATCGTCCATGAGTCGGCCCAACGTCTCCTCGGCACTACCGTTGACGGGACCGTAATTGTTGGCGAGGTCGAAATGGGTGATGCCATGGTCGAAAGCGCAGTGGGTAATGGCGCGGCTACGCTCATAAGAATCTACGCTTCCGAAGTTGTGCCAGAACCCTAAACTTACCTTGGGCAGCATAACACCGCTGCGACCGCAGCGTACAAAGAGAGCATCGCCATTGTCATAGCGATGCTCGTCAGCTTTATACAATCCTTTCAGATTCATATATTATATTATTTAAGTTTCGCTAGCGAAAGTAGTTAAGAAGTTAAGGAGTTTTTCGCAAGGCTCAAGGAAACTTCGCGCCCTACGGTCGCTAAAGAGTTAAGCCATTAGGTTTTTGCTTGATTTATAGCATAAAAGCATTTGGCTTCGCTCGGCTTTGCCGCTTGCTTGCAAGAACTTCTTAACTCCTTTAACTACTGAATTCTCTGAACTTGCGAAAGTTCAGTTTTACTATTTACTTCTTCACTTTGGTAGCCACAACGAAGTAGCCAATCAAGCAGCAGTAAGCAGCAAGCGAAGCAATCTGCGAGAGCGGGTTGGCAAGCCAGCCCTCCATCCATGCGTCACTCACAAGGTGAACATTGCAGAAACGCAGCAATGCCGAAACGACACCCATCAGCGCACCGCCGGCAATGAAACCACTGGCAAGCAAAGTGCCCTTCTCGTTGCGCTCACGGTTTACCTCAGCGTTCTTCGAACGGGTAGAAACATACCAGCTGATGATACCGCCTACGAGGAGCGGAGTGTTCAGCTCGAGCGGAATGAACATACCGAGTGCAAACGCAATGGCAGGAATCTTGAAGAAGGTGAGCACAATGGCAATGACAGCACCAACGGCATACAATGCCCACGGAGCACCCACACCGTTCATCAACGGGTCGATTACGGCAGCCATAGCGTTGGCCTGAGGAGCGGCAAGCTGTCCGCTTGCAAATCCGTAGGTTTGGTTAAGCAGTATCATTACGCCACCCACAGTAGCAGCCGAAACGAGTGTGCCGAGGAATTTCCATGATTCCTGCTTGGCAGGTGTCGTTCCGAGCCAGTAACCAATCTTCAAATCGGTGATGAAACCGCCCGCCATCGACAGCGCTGTACATACAACTCCACCCATGATGAGCGCTGCCACCATACCGCCTGTACCCTTCAGTCCAACGGCTACAAGCACTACCGAAGCAAGGATGAGCGTCATAAGCGTCATTCCCGAAACCGGGTTGGAACCTACAATGGCAATGGCATTGGCAGCCACTGTGGTGAAGAGGAATGCAATAACGGCTACAAGCAGAATGCCTACAACTGCAAACAGCAGATTGCCTTCCATCACTCCAAACCAGAAGAAGAGGAATGTAGCAATGAGAGTGACGATACTGCCTATAGCGATAATCTTGAATGAGATGTCGTGCTGTGTGCGTACGGTGTCAGCCGAAGCCTTTGCACCGCCCTTCATCTCGTTGGCTGCAAGCGATACGGCTCCCTTGATGATGCCCCACGACTTGATGATGCCTATGATACCTGCCATAGCGATGCCACCGATACCAATGCTCTTGCCGTAATACTTGAATATCTCCTCAGGCGACATTGCGCCTACGGTCTGTGTAATCTCCGGATTCCAGATGTTCAACACCTCGTTGTGGAAAGCAATAGACATTCCCGGCACGATGAGCCACCATACGGCAAACGAGCCAAGGCAGATTATGAACGCATACTTCAGACCGATGATGTATCCCAAACCGAACACGGCGGCACCGGTATTTACCTTGAATACGAGCTTGGCTTTGTCGGCTGCCATCACGCCCCAATCCATTACGCGAGTGGTGAAGTTCTCGTTCCACCAGCCTACTGTAGCTACGATGAAGTCGTACAAACCGCCTACCAGACCGGCTACGAGCAACGGCTTGGCCTGCGAACCGCCCTTCTCGCCGCTGACGAGAACCTGAGTGGTGGCTGTTGCCTCGGGGAAAGGATACTTGCCGTGCATGTCCTTGACGAAATACTTACGGAACGGTATCATAAACAGAATTCCGAGTATACCGCCCAACAGCGAAGAGAAGAACACTTTGAAGAACGAAACGCTCATCTCGGGATACTTTGCCTGCAAGATGTAGATGGCTGGCAGGGTGAAGATGGCACCGGCTACGATAGTACCCGAGCAGGCTCCGATACTCTGAATGATGACGTTCTCGCCCAAAGCCTTGTTGCGCTTGGCGGCTGTTGACACGCCTACGGCAATTATGGCGATAGGTATGGCAGCCTCAAACACCTGTCCTACCTTCAGTCCGAGATAGGCTGCGGCTGCTGAGAACAGCATAGCCATGATTATACCCCATGTCACCGACCACATGTTCACCTCCGGATAGGTCTGTCCCGGCGACATAATCGGCTTGTACTCCTCGCCCGGCTTCAACTCGGTGAAGGCGTTGTCGGGCAATTGGATTTGCTCTTTTTCTTTTTCCATGTTATAGTGTTATTTGTTATTAATTGTTTCGTTCGTAGTATATTTTGCAAAGTTACAACTTTGTAACTATAAATCTGTGATAAACCGGGAAAATATATTTAAATTTGCAGACAACAATTATATATAGAAATGAACCGAACCAAAAGACTATTGACAGCTACTGTGGCTGCCGCTTTTGCCGGATTACAATCGTTTGCCGGCAACGATCTCACAATGATAGTAGGCACTTACACCGACCAGAGCACTTCTGAGGGCATATACGTATATCGCTTCAACCAAGAAAGCGGAAAGGCTGAAGCGGTCAGCAGCATCAAGTCGGGCAATCCGTCGTTTCTCATCTTCAACGACAATGCCACCCGTGTGTACGCCGTCAATGAATACGACGACGAGCGACGTGGTGCAAGTGCGTTCAGCTTTGACGCTTCTAAGGGCACGCTTTCGCTCATCAACAGCCAGCATTGCGGCACAGCTGCAACATCACACATCAAGAATATGCCTGGTGCTGCACCCTGCAACATAATGGCTTATGGCCGTCATCTTGTGACTTCCAATTATAACGGTGGCGACATTTCGGTGTTTCCAATCCGTGAAGACGGCTCTATAGCACCTGAAAGCCAGTATCTGTGTATGTTCAAAGGAAATGATGTGGATGCTCATATTCATTGTTGCCGCATCACTCCCGACCGTCGTTACATGATAGCCAACGATCTCGGCAACGATTGTATATGGCGTTTTGATGTCAATAACGCAAGCGAAGCTTTCCTTGGTAATGCCGAAAAAGCTTTCCTTAGCAACCCAAAAGAGATATACACCGCACCCAAAGGCACCGGACCGCGACATATTGTGTTCAATAAGAAGGGCGATGTGGCTTACCTGATTGGCGAACTCGACGGCAGCATTACGGTGCTTGGCTACAACGACGGCAATATGCGTGAGTTGCAACGTGTGCAGGCATCGCTGACCAAGACAGCGGGAAGTGCCGACATTCATATATCGCCCGACGGCAAATTCGTCTACGCTTCACACCGATTGAAGGACGAAAGAGTGTCCATTCACGCTGTAGATGCAAAGACCGGATTGCTCACCAACGTTGGATTTCAGCCCACAGCTGCTCATCCACGCAATTTTGCCATTACTCCAAATGGCAAGTATCTGCTTGTGGCATGCCGCGACAGCAACGTGATTGAGGTGTTCCGACGCGACAAGAAGACCGGAAAACTCACTAACACACACAACGATATAAAGCTCGGCAAACCCGTGTGCATACAGTTTGCCGATAAATAAAGAATAAGGTATAAGCCTAATGGCGGGCTGAAATAGCCCAAACAAAAACGGCGGAGCATCCATTGCTGGAGCTCCGCCTTATTTGTTTATGCAGCCATGCAAGCCACATATTGTTTGCAAGATTGATGATTAGAACATCTTGTCAGGGTAAACGCCCTCGTCGTGCAACTTCTGGAACTTCTCGACTGTGCCGGGACGATCCTCTGGATAAGTTACGCCGAACCACTTAGATGTAGTATCGAGAACCTCGCAAGTAGCTGTACCGTCGTTGATGAGCTTATCAACCATCAGAGGAATGAAGAACTCGCTCTTGAGGTTTGACATATTCTTCGGGTCAGAAAGGAATGTCTTGAAGAACTCGTTGCTGTGCTCGAAGTAGTCAGGAGTGAAGCCCCAGAAGTTCATTGAAACCGGTGTGTTGTCAGGAATAGCCACCCATGTCTCGCCATCCTCGTCGAGATACTTAACAACACCGTCGATGCGCTGGATCTTTGTACGCTCTACTACAGATGTAAGGTGATGAGCGTCGTCGTTAGAACATACGCCACGGCTTACTGTACCGCTATCAGACAATGTGTTGCCGCAACGGAAACCTACCATAGCATACTTGCCCTTTGAACCCTCAGGAAGCTCGCTAAGCCACTTGCCCATTACGTTGAACGAGTCACGATCATAGAAATCGTCGCAGTTGATTACTGCAAACGGCTCGTTGATAACGTTCTGACCCATCAATACAGCGTGGTTTGTACCCCAAGGCTTTGTACGGTCAGCCGGACATGTGAATCCCTCTGGCAGTGCATCAAGGCTCTGGAACACGAGTTCGCAAGGAATGTGGCCCTCGTATTTTGAAAGAACGACACGGCGGAAGGCTTCCTCGAAATCCTTACGGATAACGAATACGAGCTTGCCGAAGCCTGCATTGATAGCGTCATAGATAGAGTAGTCCATGATGGTTTCACCATGAGGACCAAGCTCATCGAGCTGCTTCAGACCGCCATAACGGCTGCCCATACCTGCAGCGAGGAGAAAAAGTGTTGGTTTCATAATCTTATTTTATTAGATATGGTTTTATCGTAAAATCGGATTTAGCACTGGCTGCAAGCCTATACCAATGGCAAAAGTAACAAATAACGTTGGAATAAAAAAGTTTTTACATAGTTTTTTGCTTTCGAATTGCCGTTTATATAGGTATTTGTGTTACTTTTTATATAAGATTACAATCTGTGGCGTGCGCAATGCGGGTTTCAGTTCGCCGCCTATGTAGAAGCATCCTTTCTGTGTGACTACCATCTGAGCTCCTGCACGTGCCAGACCATTGTCGGCAAAGCGTGTCTTTAGCCACGCTCCCTTCTCGACATCATACTCGTACAGATTGCCACTGAATCGATACCAGGAGATGGGCTGGTTGAGATAGTCGGCTTGCTTCACTCGCTCATAACGGCCGCTTATAGCATCAAGGAAAATATCCTTGTTGACGCCACCCGTGGCGTAAATCTTGCCATTGTCGGTCCACGCCATACCTCCTGCCAGAGTCATTTCTCGACCTTCAACCGACTTAGGTGCAGACAAACTCGTACACTCTCCCGTAGCTATATTCATGCAACAACCGTCGGTATGCACTTCACTCCGGTCGCCATTGGCAAAGAATCCGCCCCAAACATACAGTTTGCCGTCGAGTGCAGCGGCTACGGGCTGCACACGGGCGCTGCCCGGCATACTGCCGATGTTGCGCCATGAAGATTTTGCAACATTCAAGTCGAGAGCCAGAACATCTGCCGAAGGCTTGCCGTCGTGATTGCCTCCCACTACATACACGCTGCCTCCGCATTGCGCCACAGCCATATTGTCTACCGTGCAGGGCATATCTGCAAGTCGCTTTACTTCGGCACACTCGCCCACCCCATTCAGGTGAATACTATACACCGTCTTCAGCGCATGGTCGCTGTTGTTGCCTCCGATGAAGAGCAGACTGTCGCCGCTCACTGCTGTAACTCCATAAGCTGCCGGTTCGGGCAGCATTCCTACGAGTCGCCAGTTGAGCACGTCGCTGTCGATGCGTGCTGCATATATGCCGGCATAATATGTCTTCTTGCCCGGCGTGGGGAAATTGCATCCGCCAGCCACAACAATCCAGTCGCCTATCTGTCCGGCGTAGCATGCCGACACGCCGAGCGAATAGCCGGGTTCGGTAGCAGGAAATCCAAAGACCGGACTTACACGCTGGGCTGAAGCCGATGCTTGGAAGAGTGAAACGAATAATAATATAAGGAATAAAAATCTTTTCATTGGGCACTATCTAAGTTTGTTGTAAAACAAAAGGGTGTGGCACGGCTTGCACATCAAGCTTTTGCCACACCCTGTTATCTAAGAGTAATACTAATCAAGTTTCTTCAAAATCTCCTGGCAGAGCATATAGCTCTTGATCATCATGCGCGGAATATGGAACGGACCCTTGAAGAGGTTGCCCTTAGCGGGCTGTGCCACTGTTCCGTCGCGATGCAGATAGCCATACCACTCGCCGTATTCGGCATCGGGGAAGTGGGCGTATGTCCACTCGCTGATGCGCTCATGGCGATACAGATACTTCTCGTCGCCTGTGCCGAGGTAGGCATAGAGCGAGGCGATGATGGTTTCGCACTGCGGCCACCAGAACTTCATGTCCTGCGAGTAGTCCTGCGGTGGCAGGTTCTTGCAGTCACGGAAGTTGATGATTCCGCCATACTGCTTGTCCCAGCCCCAGTCCCACGACCAGTCGAGTATCTGCAGAGCCATATCAAACATTGGCTTATCCCAACCGCGCAGCTTAGCCTCCTCCATGATAAACCATGAAGTCTCGATGCAGTGGCCCGGGTTGATTGTGCGGGTCTCGTTAGTGTCTACAAACTCGCCGTTCATGCCGACAGTCTCAAGCAGACACTTGAATTCGGGGTGGATGAAGTATTTCTTGAGCTTCTCGATCGACTCGTCAATCTGCGCTGTGAGCTTCGGGTCGTTGATGACCTTGCGTATGCAAGAGCCCACATTGATGAGAATCATGATGATGCTGTGGCTCTGCAGCTGCACGCTCGGCTCAAACTTGGCAGGCAGGAAGCCCGGAGTAGCGAGGAAGCGCTGTGTATCCTCAAACACCTGAAGTGCGCGCTGTGCCCAATGCTGGTCGCCTGTAGCGAGTGCATACTCCGACATTGCTATAGCTGCAAATGTCTCTGAGAACACATAACGGCGCTTGCGCAACGGCTGTCCTTCGGCTGTCACCGAGAAATACATGTGGCCCTGCTCGTCGAAGCAATGCTTCTCGATGAACTCAAGTGTCGACTTGGCTGCATCGAGCCACTCCTGGTTCTTCTCGATATTGTTGTACGCAAAGGCACAAATGAATGCGAAGCGGCCCTGAAACCATACCGACTTTGTAGAATCCATCAACGATCCGTCGCGGTTTACGCATGTGTATACACCGCCATTTTCGCGGTCCCAACCATGCTCCATCCAGAACGGCATGATGTTCTCGGTCAGATCCTTCTTGTACGAATCAGCCCAAGACTGAATATATTCTTTTACGTTCATTTCTTTATAGTTTGTTCGTCTAGCGACGATGGTTTAGAACTTATTGGCACGCTCAAAGAAACCGATTTCCTCAAGCTCCTTCTTCATCTGAGCCTCTTCCTCATCGGTCATGTTGCGGAACGGTACACGGTTTGGTCCGAGGTCGAAACCGAGGAGCTTCATGATGCGCTTGCCGCCAACGATGTTGCCGCGGAAGTGGCAGATAACGTTGATAACGGCCTGTGAGAAGTTCTGCTTCTCGCGTGCAGTCTCAATGTCGCCATTGTTCCAAGCCTCGATGATGCCGGTCAGCTCACGTCCGTTGTAGTTGGTTGTGCCACCGATGCCACCACGTGCGCCACCCTGAGCAAGGCTCGGGAGGATAGTCTCGTCCTGACCGTGGAGCATATCATACTTGCCGTTGGCATAGAGACGACACTGGTTGTACTCATAGAGCGACTCGTATGTGTACTTGATACCAGCGAAGTTGGCGATGCGACCGTCAACAGCCTTCAGCAAGTCGAGCATGGGCAGGAAAGCGCCATTGAATGCAGGGATATGATAGTAGTAGAAAGGAAGATTAGGAGCTGCATTGGCAATTGTCTCGCAGTACTCTACAAGTTCCTCTATACGACCGATCTTCGGGAATGGAGGAGCCATCGAACCGATACCCCATGCACCTATCTTCTGTGCATGCTCAGCCAGACGCACACTCTCACGCAGGCAGCAGCTACCTACATGCACAATCACCTTGAAGCCCTCCGGAGCTACCGACACCCAACGCTCGGCAAGCTGCATGCGCTCCTCGGTGGTGAGCATATAGCCCTCGCCCGACGAACCATTGATGAACACGCCCTTGAGTCCGTTCTTCTGCAACATCTTGGCATAAGCCTCGATTGGTTCAAGATTGACGTCACCGTTTGCATAGAAAGGTGTAAACGGAGCGTCGATAAGTCCGATAATCTTTTCCATAGTCTGTTTGTATTTAAAAGTATGTAATATTAAACCTTAAATTTATTATAATATGTATCTATAAATTAATTACTCCTTGTTGTCGGTAGTAGGTCTCAGGCAGCTCAACTGCAGCACGAGTGCCACGAGCACGATGCAGCCTAGCACGGCAAAACCGAGTCCGAGGTTGCCACCGTCTGTCCACTTACCCAACAGGTGTGTCACAGCAGCACCCGCAAACACGCCCACCATGTTCATCACGCCATAGGCTGTAGCGCGATACTTGGCTGAGATTATCTGGCAGAGTATAGGCATATTGTTGGCGTCGAACATTCCGTAGCCCATACCGAAGAGCAGTCCTGCTCCTACTACAGCCACGATGCTATGACCGAAGCCCAGCAATACGAGTGCCGGAATGGTCATACCCAATCCTATGGCACTTGTATATACACGTCCGCGAATGTTGCGCAGCACCCACTTGTCCGACAAAATACCACCTACGATAACACCGATAAACGACGATGCAGCAATGGTGATAGTAGACATAGGTCCGGCCTGCGACATCGGAATGCCAAGGTTTTCGGCAAACAGCGTTGGCAACCAGTTCTTGGTAGCCCATCCCGGAAGACTCGGCACAGCGAAATAGATGAGTATCACCCAGAACGCCCAGGTAGAGAACACCACGCTCAGTCCGCGCCATACGGTCTCCTTAGGCTGACCGGCGTTAGGATTGGCTGCTGCAACGGCTGCAGTACCCTTGTGCTTGTCGTGCAGCAAGAGGGCGAGCACTACCGAATAAGCTATACCAATAATACCAAACCAGTGGAATGTTGAGTGCCATGAGAACATGGCTGCTACTGTAGCGCCGAATCCGCCGATAGCCTGTCCAACGTACAGACCGGTCATGTGTATACCAATAGCCAATGAGCGCGACTTGCCCTCATGCCAGTCGGCAATGAGCGACAATGCCGACGGAATGTAAAGCGCCTCGCTAATGCCCATAAGAGCACGCAACCAATAGAGCTGCTGAAAGTCAGTGGCGTAGCCCATGAGATATGTCACTGCCGACCAAACGAACAAACTGCCCACAACGAGCTTCTTTCGGCTCACACGGTCGGCTACCACTCCGGCAAAGGGGCTTACAATTCCGTATATCCAAAGGAAAACGGCCATCAACGCACCGAAAGCCTCAGCTTTGTTCAATTCGGCGATGTCGGCCTTCATAGCCTCCTGCATTGTGGAGAGCATCTGACGGTCCATGTAATTCAAAAGGGCCACAACCCAGAGCAGCGCTACGACTACCCACGGGTAAAACTTACTTTTTTTCATCAGTTTCTATCAGTTAGTGTATTCTTAAAATTGGGTTTTAGTTTATTCGATTAGCTATGCAGACGATACCTTATGCCTGCATTTGATGTTTACTTTGCAAAAGTATACTTTTTTTTCTAAACCAAGCAAGTTAAATAAAATATTTTTTTAAATCTCAATTAATTTATTTGCTATTTTTAATAAATCAGTTCTATTATAAACCTCAAATTCATACCATATAATAATATGTATAAACAATAGATAATCATAGCATCAAAGCCATTACCTGTACAATTTGTATAGATTAATGCCCAATTTATGTCATTTTGTCAGCAATCCGTTAATAATCAGCACCTTAACTGTCATTTTGTCAGCAAAATAAGTAGTGGAATATTGTTTGTGTAAATAATAATCGAAAGCGGATAGCAAAATAACAAAAATATCAGAATAAATCAAGAAAGGAGAACAAAATATGACATTCGACAAATTCACAATCAAAGCCCAAGAGGTTGTTCAGGAGGCTGTCAACACCGCACAGCGCCAAGGACAACAGAGCATTGAGCCGGTGCACCTGTTGAAGGGTGTGATGGTGAAAGCCAAAGACGTAGCCACATACATCTTCCAGAAGCTCGGAGTCAATGCCAATCAGATAGACACTGTTGTCGACAGCGAGATACAGCGACTGCCACGTGTTCAAGGTGGACAGCCATATCTCTCTAACGACGCCAACAACGTGCTTCAACGTGCGCAGGACTTCGCCACTAAGAACGGTGACGAGTTCACAAGCGTTGAACCGATATTGCTCGCTCTGCTTCAAGTCAACTCTACTGCAAGCCGCATTCTGAAGGATGCCGGCATGACGGAGGCTGAAACCGTAAAAGCAATTCAGGAACTGCGACAGGGTCAGAAGGTGCAGTCGCAATCGGGCGACGAAAACTATCAGAGCCTTGAGAAATACGCCAAGAACCTCGTTGAGGAAGCCCGCCAAGGCAAGCTCGACCCGGTTATAGGCCGTGACGAGGAGATTCGCCGCGTGCTTCAGATTCTGTCGCGCCGTACCAAGAACAATCCTATTCTTATAGGCGAGCCGGGTACCGGTAAGACAGCTATCGTTGAGGGACTGGCTGAGCGTATTGTTCGTGGCGACGTGCCCGAAAACCTTAAGGACAAGCAACTCTACTCATTGGATATGGGTGCGCTTGTGGCTGGCGCCAAGTACAAAGGCGAGTTTGAGGAGCGCTTGAAGAGCGTCATCAAGGAGGTGACCAACAGCGACGGCCGCATCATTCTCTTCATCGACGAGATTCACACTCTTGTAGGTGCAGGAGGTGGCGAGGGTGCTATGGATGCTGCCAACATCTTGAAGCCGGCTCTTGCACGTGGCGAATTGCGCAGCATTGGTGCCACAACCTTGAACGAATACCAGAAGTATTTCGAAAAGGACAAGGCTCTGGAGCGCCGATTCCAGACTGTCATGGTAGACGAGCCTGACGAGCTTTCGGCCATCTCAATACTGCGTGGATTGAAGGAACGCTATGAGAACCACCACAAGGTGCGCATTCAGGACGATGCCTGTATAGCTGCCGTGAAACTCTCTGAGCGCTACATCAGCGACCGATTCCTTCCCGACAAGGCCATCGACCTTATGGACGAGGCTGCTGCCAAACTGCGTATGGAGCGCGACTCTGTACCGGAGGAGCTCGACGAGATTACACGTAAGCTGAAACAGCTTGAGATTGAACGCGAAGCCATCAAGCGCGAGAACGATACCGACAAAATTGCACAGCTCGACAAGGACATTGCCGAACTGAAAGACCAGGAGAGTTCGTTCCGTGCAAAGTGGGAAAGCGAGAAAGCTCTTGTCAACAAGATACAGCAGGACAAGCAGCAGATAGAACAGTTGAAGTTTGAGGCTGAACGTGCCGAGCGCGAAGGCAACTACGAGCGCGTGGCTGAGATACGCTACGGCAAACTCAAATCGCTCGACGACGACATCAAGTCGATACAGAACCAGCTCAAGTCGACGCAAGACGGCAACGCCATGATTCGCGAAGAGGTGACTGCCGACGACATAGCCGAAGTGGTGAGCCGCTGGACTGGAATACCCGTAACGCGAATGATGCAGAGCGAACGCGAGAAGTTGCTGCATCTTGAGGAGGAACTTCACAAGCGTGTAATTGGTCAGGACGAGGCTATACGTGCGGTGAGCGATGCCGTACGCCGCTCACGTGCCGGACTGCAGGATCCGAAACGTCCTATCGCTTCGTTCATCTTCCTCGGCACAACGGGTGTAGGTAAGACCGAACTTGCAAAGGCTTTGGCTGAATACCTCTTCAACGACGAGACGATGATGACGCGTATCGACATGAGCGAATATCAGGAGAAGTTCAGCGTAAGCCGTCTTATCGGTGCGCCTCCAGGATACGTAGGCTATGACGAGGGTGGACAGCTCACCGAGGCAGTACGTCGCAAGCCTTACTCAGTAGTGCTCTTCGATGAAATAGAGAAGGCTCACCCCGACGTGTTCAACATCCTCTTGCAGGTATTGGACGACGGCCGACTGACAGACAACAAGGGTCGAACGGTCAACTTCAAGAACACCATTATCATAATGACATCAAACCTCGGTAGCCAATATATACAGGGACAGTTTGCAGGCATCACGCCTCAGAACCGCGACCATGTTATCAGCGACACCAAGGCAAAGGTTATGGAGATGCTCAAGAAGACCATACGTCCGGAGTTCCTCAACCGTATCGACGAGACCATCATGTTCTTGCCGCTCACCAAGGCAGAAATAGCCCAGGTAGTGACATTGCAGATGAACGCCGTGAAGAAGATGCTCGAGCCGCAGGGATTCACTCTCAACGTTACTCCTGCCGCCATCGACTTCCTCGCCGAGGAAGGCTTCGACCCGGAGTTTGGTGCACGTCCGGTAAAGCGTGCCATCCAGCGCTGCGTACTCAACGACCTCTCTAAGAAGATTCTCTCTGACGAGGTTAAGCGCGAGCAACCAATCACCATCGATGCCGACAACAACGGACTCGTATTCCGCAACTAAGCAGAACCGAGTCAGCAACTAAGCGAAACGCATAGACATAATAAAAGGGAGCGCCAAGACTCATAACACTGAGTTTTGGTGCTCCCTTTTTTGTTGCATTACATAATGCCTTCAGCTTAAATGAATGTCGTTAGACACCAATACTAAACCTTATTCCAGTCTTTCAAGCCCCGATTGTCTTTATCAAATACTAACGCCAAACCTACAACCGATTTATGACTTGCACAATAGACATCTTTATAGTGACGGGTAATAATTTGTTGGGTAGCGGCAGACGTACCGCCATTGTCCGACATCTTAAGCTCGATTACATATATGATATTGGAGGTTTCAACAACGAGATCAATTCGTCCATCAGCCACCTGCTCCTCCTCTTTCACGTTGAATCCACAAATGTAGAATAAGTTCTTCAGTATAAAACGGAAGTGCTCTTCAAAAACAAACCTTTCCTTTTTCTGTGTACTATACGGCGTATGAGCAATCAATTGCTTAAGACAGAGTATTCCTTCCTCTACGTTTCCAGTTGAAAAGTTCATTTTCAACTCTTGTATTGCATTCTCTGTCTCGTCCTTGTCTTTTTTCAGCATTATCGGAATAACCAATTCGAACAACGCCTTTTTCACCTCACAATTGGGAAATCCAAGTACATAACTATCCTCAATGACATTCTTTATTGTAAGATAGCCCGACTGATAAAGAAAGAGTTTTGGATTAGTCGTATTGACATCCGATGTATCAATATAATCCATATCGATGAGGATTGTAAACGCCCTGCAGACTTTCGGAGAAATGATAGCCGTCATACATATCCTTCAGTCTTGAAAGCGTATCGTCCATATTCCAGCCTTTCTATTTGCGAAATAAAGTCTTTATAGCCTTATCCCATATTTCCGTATGCCTTCATTCATCATATGTGATGGCATAAATTCCTTCATGCAGTCTACAATGGTATTGAGCATCCGCTCTTTGATACAATCTTCCCTGATGTATAAGGATATGCGTCTTTGTGAAAGATAGTCGCCTTCTATCTTCCTTACATTCTTACGCTGCGACTCGCTTAAGAAAGCGAGGTGAAGCTCTGGAATAATAGTGAAGCCTCCATTATTATCTACAATGCGAACCAAAGTATCAATGCTGCCAGCTTCATAGATGTGCTGCCCTTTGCTTCTCGCTTTACAGAAGGAGAAGGCACTGTCTCGAAGACATTGCGCTTCTTTCATAATCCACATACTCTCATGCTCCAGATTCTCTGGCTTGAACACGGGCAGCTTGCGCCAGCAGGCTTCCGACAAATATACGTAGAAGCGTTCTGTGTAAAGCGGAATCTCCATTATTCCTTTACGAAGTTGGTCTGAGATGGCGATGCCGACATCTATATCTCCATTTTGCAAAAGATTGAACATTTCTTCTGATTTCATCTCTTGTATCGAGAGACTTACCTCCGGATAGTCTTTTCTGTAATGCTTGATAAAATCAGGAAGAATATAAGGAGCTATGGATGGTCCTACGTATAGAGACAAAAATTTGGCTATCTGATTCTTTTCCTCAGCCACGAGTTCTGCGATTTTCTCAAACTCCATCAGAGTCTTTTTGGCCTGAAGAATTATTTTCTCTCCAATACTTGTCGGGGTTACCTGTTTGTTGGTGCGGTCGAAGATGCGCACGTCCAGTTCGTCTTCCAACTTCTGTAGCATGGCGCTGAGAGTGGGTTGGGATATATTGCACGAGTCAGCCGCCTTAACAAAATTGCGAAAGCGGCTGATGGCTACGATATATTTGAGTTGTTGCAGATTCATCTTGCTTTGAGTTTACAGATTAATTGTGTCATGTTGCCCATTGGACAGAACACGCACCAGGTTCTTGGGCGATAGACTATGGTAAGCAGAACACCAACAATCAGTGAGGTGAGCATGATGCCATAGAGGCCGAAGGCAAACTGTGCCTTCCAAGGTTCTATATCCACTGGGTAAGCCCAATGCCATGGCACGTTGAAAGTCCATAGCAGATGAATGGTCTGACGGAGATTTTCAGCACCTTTGGCTACCATTGTGGTAAGGATTATCATCTGGACGAAGAAGAACATGAAGAACAGTAGAAATCCATGACGAAACCATTTGGACGAGAGCCATCTTGGTGCCACTTTCTTACGCGACCACCCCAAGGTATTCCCTATTTGCAAGAACAGTTGTCCTCTTCCACAATAGTTGTTGCAATATCCTTTTCCGCCACCGAATATCGCCATAATCAGCGGTATCAGAAAGCAGATGACTCCAAGCCATGCGAACACTATGTTAAAAAATCCGAGAGTGAAATAAGTAGCAGATACAAGCCACATGTAGTCACTCCATTTTTTAGTTCTCTGTTTTGCCATACAAGTCAAATTTGAGATATTAAACGGGTTGTCTTAATACTTTGTGCATCACACCCGCCGGACAGTTTTTCTCGCAGATGCCACAGCCTATGCACTTCTCTTCATCTATTTGTGCGTAGCATCCCTTGTATATGCTGATGGCATCCTTAGGACATACTTTCACACAAACGCCACATGCCACGCAGCGGTCTTGCTCGTTAATCGCTTTATACTTAGCCATGTCGTTACTTATGTACACCTTCCTTTTCCAGGATTTCTTCCAAAAATTCAGAAGCGTCAGCCACGCAAAGAGGGCATTCGCGAAGCACCTTTCCTGTGCCCACACCTTTTAGCAATTTGCATTGTGTGGCACCGTTGCGCTGCTTGAATTTATCCATAATTTGTCTCATGCCCTTGACGGACTTCGCCTTGTCCTGAGTGGCAAGTCCGAGTATGATGCCTGCTCCAACGATGGCTCCGCAAGTTCCCTCCATATTACCCATACCTGCAGCAAAGGCATTACCTGCATTCTTGATAGTTTCTTCTTCCATGCCGGCGAAGTCGTGATAGGTGCAGAGCACAGCCTGTGTGCAATTATGCGAACCACAACGTTTCTTATCAGCTGCTATTTCTTTTCTTGTTTCCATATTATTTTGTCCTTGTTATTTTATTTGTTGTTTTGATTTCGGCTACAAAGATAATGCTTTTATCATAGAAACATAAAAGATGTCAGCTATACTTCAATAGACAAATTCTATTGTTCTCTTACACGAGGGCTTACATAAGACTCACTTAGGACTCCCATACATTTATCTTTTCTTTGTTTTCTTTTTCCTGACTTCGTCATTGCGTCACCCTGACCAACTCATCAATGATGTTTTTAACACCTGTGCTGTTGATCTGCTTTCGGAAGTGGACGGTATAACCATTTGCAGTCATGGCCTTGAAGAACTCCTCAGCACATGAAATCTTTGTGTCCTCATCAGGTGAGATATGTGACTCCTTATCGTAAGCCTTAGTCTCTATCACGATGTTCAGTTCCTTGGTTCCATTAGCCTTCTTGACCACATACATAAAGTCAGGACTGTAGTTGCTTGATGCCACAGTAGGAATACAGATGCTGTGTGATGGAATCTTGCCATATACGATGACTTCATCTATCTCTGTCTTGATATTCTGTAATTCCAAACCTGAGTCATGAGCATAAGCATCATAGAGATACTTGACAGGTGGTTCGCCTGGCACACTCTTATTGCCAATGTATGCTTGAACAACTTCATCCTTCACTGTTCCATCAGCATTGGTGAGCTTGGTTTCCTTCACTGTGTAGTTGGCTTGCTTATAGCGCACAAAACCTACGAGCTGGTCACATTTCCAATCATCTACAGCACCTATCAATCTAGTCAACGAACTATCGTTGAACATTTCGTTGGTGAGATGATAGCCACCATTTGCTGCTTCACATATAGCCTTATGCAGAATATGAACTGGAATGTTGGTGTATCTTGAAGCTCGCTTTAGGAACTCATTATAGCCATAATAGCGGTCATGCAATGTCAATTCTGCATGAGCGCCTTCATTGGCAACTGCTACGTTTCCTTCGAATTCCAAGACTTTACGAGATGACTCTACGGTCTGAAGAGAGAATACGTGCTTATCATTGATGATTGAAGGCAGTTCGGCTTCTATCTTCTTGTCTATCGCCTTATCAAAGTACAGAACGTACTTCCTATTCAGTTGTGCCCACAGCTCTCGCAGTTCCTCAAATCTTGCCTTACGAATATGAATCTTATCATTACGACTGCTGTTACGATTGATGATACGATTGGTATTCACACCACTTGTAACATCCTTAAACTCAGGATATTCAATCAACATATCATCAAACTTCTCTGGAACCACCTTCTTATCAAAGTCGACATAACCTTTAGTCATCAGTTCAATAAAGAACTTATTGACTTCGATATTGCGCTTCTCTGCCACCTTGACGATATCTTCTGCAGTAATCGCAAGCGGACTCTTCTGCTCAGCATCAAGCTCACCATTGATTTCAGCAACCAGCTTATTGGCAAAGTCCTTCTCCGTGAAGTCCACGATGTAGTTGAGCATAAAGGAAGAATCGCTGATGCGATTGCCGGCACTGTCAACCGGCAGACGCAGCCCACGTCCCACCTCCTGCAGCTTACTTATTTCTGATCCGCTTGAACGTAGCTTACAGATTGTAAACACATTCGGATTATCCCATCCTTCCTTCAATGTCCACTTAGAGAACAGGAATCGCAGGACGTTTGGCTTGCCCTCCTCATCCGTAAAGCTCAAGAGTTCTTTCTTGCCATGAAGAATCACCTTCACCTCGTTAGCAATATTCTCATCCGAGTCGTTATTGTCTTGTGAGAAGTATCCAGCACATGAGGAATCTATATTTTCAAGAGTGGCTTTGAGATAAGCCTCGTATTCAGGAGTGTTCTGTCGTGTCAATTCCTTCTTCACTCTTGCTTCCAATATTTCAATAAACTTCTTTCTTAGCCAGCCATCGTTCTTACCTTCAGGTCCGCGAAAACTTTCAATGCTGTCTATAAAGAACAGTGCCAATGTCTTGATAGGTAGTCCTTCGCGACAGAAATTTTCACGTTCTGTCTCAAAATGGCGCATCAAGGCAAGCTCTATCATACCCTCTTGATAGGACATACCGTATTGATCTGGGAAAAACTCTTCTCCTGTCTGTTTCTCCTGACCATTGCTCAAGCTGACACCATTTTTGCTGATAGCCTCTACGACAACGCCATCCAAATCATTATCAATAGAGCCAAGATTCTCACCCACATGAAGCGTGAAAGTCTTACCCGCATTGTCAGCACTTGTAAGCTTCATGTTGGCGCTATCACCTTTCACGGTTGATAACACCTTCACCTTCTTTTCAGCCTTCTTACCTCCAGGCAACTCCAGATGCTCTTTTGCAACGCCCTTTATGAGTCCTTGATTGAAAGAATCTGCTGCATTCAAGTCATAAATTAGTTCTTGGTAGTCCTTTACCGCATGTTTGTTCTTACCTTTACCTACCGTAAGCTCTGGGAATGTAGCACCATAACGCAACACCAACTGAGGTCGGAAGTTCTCAATAAGTGCAGCATATGATTTGCTACCACGCTCCACACGATGCGGCTCGTCGATAATCAACACAGGCTTAGTATCTGCAATAGCATCCACTGGACGATGGAATTCGCCCAGCATCTGGTCATAGTCCTCACGAGTCAGTAACTTACCATTAGTAATGAGTTGCGTATTAAGCAACAGCACGTATATCTTATGCTTGGCATGGTGAGTGCCATAAAAGAAATGTCCTACGGCAGAAGGCATATTCAGACGTCCCTTTTTCTGTTGCTTCTGAGGTTCAAGCAAGCACAACTCTATCTCTGCATTGTAGCTGCATACCATCTCAAAGTGGCGTTTCACCTCTTGTTCCTTTAGGAATGATGCAGTACCAGCCTTGATAGGCAAGGTAGGAACGGCTATAATGAACTTGTTGAATCCACAACGCTTATGCAACTCAAACATGGTTCGGGTATAGACGTATGTCTTGCCTGTACCCGTCTCCATCTTGATGTCGAGAATACGGTGATAGGGCAAACTCTTGATTTTATCCGAGAGCATGTAATGTGTTACCCTTTGCCTTGTTGCCTTATCCAATATCTTCCCATTCTGGCGCACTATACGTAAAGCCTCAGCATCGAGTTGTCGTTTCAGTAATGGGTTTTGGTGGACTTGCTGAGCAGGTTCTTGTATAGAAGCCTCTACCACTGTGGCAACGCCATCAACAGGCACCATTTGGTGTGCGAGGTTATTTTCGAGTTTTAATTCCATGTTTCTTATACTACAGGGAGAAGTTGGTCTAATAAATCTGCAATGACAAAGTAGAACTCGCTATGATTCCCATTTGCATCACGTTTTTCCACTTTTTGGCGATATGCTTTCAAAGAATCTACATCAAGCATTTCCTGAGAATTTGCAGTCAAAAAAGAATAAGCCAGCATTTGTTTGCGTCTTCTTTCTTTCAGACTATGACAATTCAAGTTAAGAGTTTTTATATCCTCTTCAGCTTCCTTGTCACTCCCTTTTACTTCACCATTTAGTTTATATGAAAAGTATGAAGCACAATCAGCTTGTAAAGGGCTATAATGCAGCTCTTTATTATCTTTAAATTCATCACAGTGAAGAGTATTTTTTCTTTCTTTCTTACTGTGAATCGTTTCTTTCAACTGTGCCCGTTCTAACTCTGAGCTGTGACAAGATAGCAGCAGGTTCTTGTATTCTCCAACCAACTCAGGAAACTTACTTCTTGGCTGAACATGCTCAACACTATAATGTTGCGTATCTGGAAATTGAAGTTTCAAACCACAATAGCAGCATACTCCACCTTGGTCTTGACACATTTGTGCCTGTAAGTCCTTCCAATGCGGAATACATCTTGTACTCCTTATTTGCTCTTTGTAGAGAAGATTGCCATCTAGCTTCTCTGACTCTTTTCTTTTCAGAAGACTTGCTTCGTCAAGATTCGCTGATGCCAGTTCATACTCGTGCTGAATGATGGCAGGAGCGTCAAAGTGTTTCTCTATGTACCTCATTTGCCAATAATTTCTATACGGTTAATGATGGCACGCAACTGAATCAATTCTATTTGGTCGGCAGGAGTCTTTGCTTCGAGTTTATCTACTATTGCCTTTGCAGCCTCTGTATTTTTCTCTGCCACTTCATCCCATGCCTTGTCGAAGAGTTCTTGAATCTCTGGTTTGCGCTTGCGCACACCCATGTTCTCTTCTAACATCTGATTGTAGTCTATACCATATATATTGCGGCATTCCTCTGGAGCATCGCACGCAGGAGTCATACGCATCACCTTGTTTCTGCCAGTAACAGTATCTATATCCGTCAACACCAGTGGTGAATGTGTAGAAACAATAAACTGAATGTTTGGGAAAGTCTTTGTCAGCCTTTCCAATACTGTTTGTTCCAATTCTGGATGCAGATGCAAATCAATTTCATCTATGATTGCAACACCCGTAATGTCTGTACTTGTTCCATTGCTTAGCAGAAATGAACGATAGGCTAAATCCAATGCAATATAAAACAATCGCTTATATCCTGCAGACAAAACTGAAAAAGCATACCGTTCCCTATCAGGAGTAACAATATTTACTTCTGTCCTGTTGTGGATACCTAATTCCAACGATGCCACTTCCATATTGTTACCATCTCCCTCAGAAAACAGCTGTAAACAAGTCGATATTTTACTTATCTCATTATTACATTCTTCTAATTCTTTTTTGCTTGCTTCTATAAAGGCGTTATACTTCTCTTTTTCTATTTTACCAGCCTTGTATCTATCCTCTATAAGTCTTATCTCCCTTGGAATAACCTCTTGACGGCTCAACTTATTTCTCAGTCTCTCTAACCATATATTGGTAAACCCTTTCTCTGAGTTCCAATCGGTATATCCCAGCTCTGGAAAACTATTCTTCAAATGAAAATTGCGCTTTGTTTCCTCTTTTCTGTTGCGTTGGTTAAAAAGAGTATAATGTGGATAACCGTCAGAATAATAAGCCAACAGCGGTAATTGGGGCGAAGGACAGGTATCCTTGCTCCATTTGTATAGTTCCAAGAACTCCTTTCTGTATCCCGACTTTCTCAAAGACATCTTTGGAGCAACTCCTGTCATATCCCAATCTAAAGGAAAATGCTCTCCGAATATTGCATCAGCATGAATGTTTATTTCATATTCAATCGGTTTGGTTCCTTCATAGTTACAATCTAACACAGAGAAACCTTCTACAGTAGGATATGGATTATTAAGTCTGAAAGTTTTAACGTCAATAACTTTCGCTTTCTTCCCTTTCCCTGTTTTCTCTTTTATTTCTTCGGAATACATCAAAAAACTCAATGCCTTATGAATGGCATGTATCAATGTAGACTTGCCCGAACCATTCTTTCCGAACAGTACGGTAACACCTGGTGCGAACTCAATGGTGTAGTCGCGAAAGCAACGGAAGTTGCTGATATGTAATTTCTTTAGATACATTGTATGTCGTCTTTTAATATCTTACATCTATGTTCACAGTCAAAGTCTTGTTGCCCTCCTTCAGCGTACGGAGGTTCTTCTGCAGTTCCTCACGATGGGTGAAGCCGAAGCTGTAGCCAAAGATGACAATGTTGTGAGGCGAGAATGGCTCACCATTATACTTATCCATTAGGGCTGCAATGCTACTTTCGTCGAAGTCGTGGTCTGGATTTATCATATAGAGGTGGTCACCCTTCCAGTAGGCTTTGTAATTGCCGAGCATCACTTCCTCTGCATCCTCGGTCAAGCCATAACCGTCAGCCACGAGCCATGTGCGAAGAACGGTTTCAATACCAAAGTCACCCACATTCAAGGTTGTGATATTATTGGATATAGGATCAAACTTCTCCATTAACAGCAATGCGTCCTCTTTCGGTTCCTCCAAGGTGTAATGTTTGAAGCCAAGGTCACCAGCAAAGAGGGGATTTTCATCATGAATCTTCTTGGCGGCTCGCTTGATGCGTTCCATGCCTATCGTGCAAAGATTTTCCCATTTATTTTTTACTTTTTCTGGAATCTGTACTAATATAAATTTACGCTTGTTTCCATCATCTGCTTGAGCATTATATTGCATCACAGCATGTGCTGTTGTCGCAGAACCAGAGAAGAAATCAAGTACAATATCACCTTCGTTTGAAGCTATTTGCAAAATACGCAACAACAGTCTTGTAGGCTTTGGTGTATCAAATGGAATTTCTCCATCAAACAAAGTCTTCAATTCTTTTTTTGCTTCGTCTGTATGTCCGACCTCTGCATATGGCCAAAGATTAGTGACCATCTTGCCTTCTACATTATCAAGGTATGTTTTTCGACGTATGCCTCCCTTTCCACTTTTCGTAAAATAGAAACGTGGCCATTGCCCTCTTTTCAAGACAGCTTCTGCCTGTTTCTTTGAATCCACCAAACTGTTTTTCAAAACAATTCCTTTGATGTCTTTTCTTACTTCATTAGCATCTATTCCACAAATATTAGCGCGTTGGGCTTCATCTTTTATGTCTTTCAACTCATATTCGCACCAACCGCTCAATATTCTCATCACTTCCTTTTGATCAAAACACCAACATCTATTCATTGTTGGGTAAATCAAATCACCAGTGAATGGATTTTGAATGGCGTAAACCATTCCTTGATGCGTCTTAGCACCAGGAGCAAAACAATCAGAACTTGTCCATGAAGTAACATCATTATCAGGATTTCCATATTTGGCATCCATTTCCTCTGTTCTTGGCAGCTTCTTTGGTGTCCATTCAGGATTTTTACCATATGCCAAGATATACTCCGTTTCTGTTGGAATGCCCTTCGAGTCGTTTCGAGGAGAATAAGTCTTTTGCCAAGAAATATTTGCCACAAAGCACTCCTCACCAAACACCTCATCGCACAGCCTCTTCAGATTCGCCTGCTCATTATCATCAATAGAAATAAAAATCACGCCATCGTCAGTCAGAAGGTCGCGGGCGAAGGACAGGCGTGGCAGCATGAAGGTTAGCCAAGCGGCATGGCTGGCACTTCCACGACGGGTCATGGAAAGTATGCGCTCGGCACGCTCAGAACTTACATCCAAGCGTTTAGCAAGATCCTCGGCAGTAAAATTGAACTTGTCATTATACACAAAGCCGTCAGAGCCTGTGTTGTAAGGAGGGTCGATATAAATCACCTTCACCTTGCCGCTGTACGACTTCACCAGATGCTGCAGGGCGTCCAGATTGTCGCCGCTGATATATACATTCTGGCTGTCCTTGTTCTCCGGTTTCGCATTGTGCTCCTCATCAGGGCGGATAAGCGTAGTGGTGTCCATGTTGGTAAGCATACGGGCATAGTTCTTGCCCAACCAGTTGAAACCGCTGGTCTCGTCAGTAATGGTAGTTCCTCCAGGCAATGCAGCCTTGAAAGCCTCTATGTCAAATTCGCCGTCAGCATGAAAGCACTGAGGGAAGTACTTCCTCAGCGCATCCATTTCTTTCTGTCCCGCCACTGCATCAGCGTTGTGATTCATTATATCTTTTATCATATTCAAGTCTTCTTATCATTAACGTTCACTGCAGTCCATCGTGACACGTCTATAATAAATAATATTAATTATGCAAATATAGTTAATTCCTTCGAAGAACGTAAACAATTCGCAATAAAAATGAGGTTCATCCGGTATTTGGAGTGATAAATAGATACCCCATATTCAGTAAGATTGAACGTGGGGAATTCCACACGCATGCAAAATCCTGCCATTTTATTTTGCAGTTTCAGTCATTTGTATTAACTTTGCAAAGTTAATATACAACATCTCGGGGTTGACTGGATTTGACAGCGGGATGAAATGGTATGTAAGCATGCGGAGCCTCGATGGCTAGCTCCTTAATCTGAGTGATCAACAATTTAATTGGCGAAAACAACTACGCTCTCGCTGCTTAATCGAAGTACAGTAGATTAGCTTTATTCCGCCACAAGGTTGGCAGAACGAGACATCGCTCCAAGGATGTTGTTCCGAATCTGAGGGTCAAGCGGTGCAGGTAAATCGGAAATAGTCTGTGTATGCCTCGATGCTAAGATGAAGTTTTAGAGGATAAGGTTGCGATTGGTGGTCCAGGTCTTGTCGCAGCACGAAAACCGAAGGCTGGAATAAGCATGTAGAAAGCATATGGTTTCCCTGTTTGGACGTGGGTTCGAATCCCACCAGCTCCACATAAGAGGTAATTATCTGAACATCAGATAGTTACCTCTTTTTTATTTATATTAGCTTTGTCTCTGCAACTTTATCCATTATCGTACTATTGCCTCCTTGATGCACTCTACAATATAGCGAACATCATCATCCGTTACATACGGACCAGCTGGCAAGCAGAAGCCAACCTTGAAGAGTTCTTCCTCTACCCCATTGGTATATACCGGAGCACCCTCATATACCGGCTGCTTGTGCATAGGTTTCCACACGGGGCGACACTCCACCTTCTTCGAGAGCATAAACACACGCAAAGCCTCCACGTTCTCGTTAGGCTGACAGTCGGTTGTTGCCGAATCAACGGCATGTATTACACCTGCTGCACCACCTACGGCAGTCTTAATAACTTCCTTATAGGCGTTCTCTTGTCCTTGAATCTTCACGTCAGCATCCAATGTGGCAGCACAAAGCCAGAAGTTGGCATCGTAGCGTTTGTCCTCTGGCTGCTTGTGGATATGTACACCCTTCACATCCTTCAACAACTCCTCATACAACTTCTGCACATGCTTATGATGAGCGATATGATCATCAAGCACAGTCATCTGACCGCGACCGATACCAGCGCATACATTCGACATACGGTAGTTGTAACCGATAGCCGTATGCTGATAGTAAGGATAAGCGTCGCGAGCCTGTGTAGCATACCACATCACCTCATTGGCATCCTCTGCATTACGGCAAATCAGCGCACCACCACCCGAAGTGGTAATCATCTTGTTGCCGTTGAACGACAGCACACCATACTTGCCGAATGTACCCAACACTTGTCCATCAAAGCGCGAGCCCATACCCTCAGCAGCATCCTCCACAACCGGAATACCATACTTGTCGGCAATAGCCATAATCTCATCGATACGGTAAGGCATACCATACAGAGCTACAGGCACAATAGCCTTCGGATATTTACCAGTTTTCTCCTTACGGTCAATAATAGCCTTCTCCAGCAAAGCAGGATCCATGTTCCATGTCTCACCCTCCGAACCTACAAACACAGGCTTGGCACCCAGATAAGTGATAGGATGACTCGAAGCACAGAATGTAAAGCTCTGCACCAGCACCTCATCACCAGCCTTAACACCACAACCAATCAAAGCCAAGTGAACAGCAGCAGTACCAGCGCTCAAGCAAACCACCTCACGGTCTAAATTAACATTACTAACTCCTAATTCCTCATTGGAAGTTTGACTACAGACAAACTTCTTTAGGTCCTTCTCAAAAGCATTTACGTTCGGACCCATCGGCACCACCCAATTGGTGTCGAAAGCCTCCTTAACGTATTTCTGTTCCAAACCAGCCTCACTCATATGAGCAAGACACAGATAAATCGTTTTTCTTTCCATAATTGAAAAATTATATATTTAAAAATTTGGTATTTACGTCACTATGATGTATATTTGCATCATAATAATAAAGAATTGTTTAACTTTAAAAAGTACTCACTATGGCACAGACATCTATGACAGTCCGTTTGGACAACCAACAAAAAGCTATTTTCGATGAATTATGCGCTCAATTTGGCATGAGTGCAAACACAGCCATCAACATTTTTGTTAAGGCTGTGATACGTTGCCGAAAAATCCCTTTCACTATTTCTGCGGACTCTGAGAATGACATTAGAGAAAAAGCATTGAATGTATTCAACAAACTACGTGCTGATGCGGAAAACAGCAATGAGCCTGAAATGACTTTAGATGAGATTAACGCAGAGATAAACGAAGTCAGACGATTAAGAAAGGAGCGCAACAATGGTGTATGCGGTAATTGACACTAATATTCTTGTATCTGCAAGAATAAGCAAGAATCCTCTGGCTGCAACGGTAAAAGTTGTTGCTAATGTGTTTCAAAACAGGATCATTCCAGTTTTCAATGAAGAAATTCTTTCCGAATATTACGAAGTTCTGCATCGTCCCAAATTCAAGATAAGCGAAGAGCAAATTAATACAATTCTTGAGTATATAAAGAAATGCGGAGTACATTCTGAACGTATTCCATTTGATGGTGATATGCCTGACGAAGACGACCGTGTGTTCTACGAAGTCTCTTTAAGTAAGGAGGACTCGTTCCTTGTCACTGGTAACCTTAAGCATTTTCCAAGAACCCCACAAGTCATTACGGCCGCTCAAATGATGGAGATTCTTGATGGCAATCCATACTAATGTATTTCAGAACAGGAGTTACTCATGATTTTTGATTACTTTTGCAGGACATCCAAATGCCGTCACATTATCTGGTATATCTTTAACTACAACGCTTCCTGCACCAATCATACAGTTCTTGCCTATATTTAAGCATTGTATAACGGATGAACCAACACCGACCCATGTTCCTTCGCCTACATGTGTTCCACCACTTATATGTACACCAGGAGCAACATGACAATAGTCTTCAATCACACAATCATGGTCTACTGTTGCTCCTGTATTTACAATACAATGATTGCCTATTACAGCATCGGCATTAATAACTGCTCCAGCCATTACTACAGTTCCTTCGCCAATTTTAGCAGAAGGCGAGATAACTGCAGAAGGATGTATTGCCGTAGCAAACTCAATAGCGGAATTGTTAGCCCTCAATCTCTCCACAATCATCTTGCGAATTCTGTTCACACCTATGCTCACAATCATAGGCGAAAGTCCCGTTGCATCATGCAATACGGGACGACCTCCACATTCATTCACATTAGGGTCGTCATCCACAAAAGCCTCTACCTTGATGCCATTGGCATTCAATATTTCCTTTATCACTTTGCCGTGACCGCTTGCTCCGAATAAATACATTTATGCCCCTCCTATTTAGTTGTGTCCATTGAAATACTCCATCGTTGCCGACTTACCTGTTGTTGTATTTATATCCTCACGACCAAGCACTTTCTTTATAGTAATGAATATCACCTTCAAGTCAGTAATCAAAGAACAGTTGTCAACATACCACACATCAAGCTTAAATTTCTCCGTCCATGAGATAGCATTGCGTCCATGACACTGTGCCCAACCAGATATACCTGGTCTAACCTCATGACGGCGAGCTTGCTCTTTGCTATACAATGGAAGATATTGCACCAAAAGCGGACGAGGCCCTATCAACGCCATATCACCCTTCAGCACATTAATCAACTGAGGCAATTCATCAATCGAAGTGGAACGAACAAAGCTACCAACCTTTGTCAGTCTGTCTGCATCAGGCAACAGATTACCTTCCGCATCCCTTTCATCCGTCATCGTCTTAAACTTAATCACCTTAAATATTTTTCCATCCTTGCCAGGACGTTCTTGCAGAAAGAACGCCCCTGCCCCTTTATTGGCAAAATGCAGCCAAATGGTAACGACAATAAGCACTGGACTGATGCAGACCAATGCTATAAGCGCAATCCAAAAATCAAAGAATCGTTTAAAAAAATGTTTGTACATATAAAGATTTGTTTTTATTATTCTCAATAACATTAATGGTCGTTAATGGATCATTAATCTGACATTAATATCTTAGTTTTAACCCACAATCGCATGCGTAGCAGCGAATAACTCAACACTTAACATTCAAAACTCAACATTGCGCATCGCGCTATACCTCCACCGTCTCCACATTGATATGCGCAATATACCTAATGGATTCCATGCCACTTCTACTGGGAAGTATCTTACAAGTCGCATGGTATGACGAAACCATTGCATCATAAGTCGGGTGCGTGAAGAGTAACGTTCAGATTTTAATCGTTCGTCGTGATGCCCAAAGTTGCCAGCCTTCATAATCTCGTCGAGCAAGAATCTTCCTAAACGTTCATTAGGAGCTGGCAATGGTGACTGTTCGGAGACGAACAATGAATTGTCAGCCAATCCGTCAAACAGATTCCATAACACCCATGCAGAAGCAGAAGCAAAAGACTCAAGTTGGAAACGACTTAACAAGCGTGATACTTCATCAGACGATTGCATTGAACGAGCTACATAGTACAAGTCCATCATCTGACGCAAACCGACACCCTCATACAGCAAATGCCATAGGTTATGATTTAGAGTCAATATCAGACTGAACACATTGTCTGGCACACAGCACTCCAGCTGCTCATTATACACAATATGCTGCCTACCCTCACCCTTAAACCACTTCTGCAAACGAGCATTGCGCCAAAGGTTACGACTAATCGACGGACGATAGTGCAACTCTACCTCTGTATCAGGAAACAGACTAAGGTCGGCATGATGATAGTCGTAATAATACATCGTGTCAGTATCTCGTGCCCAACGTATCACCTCTTCTACATTCGCCACCATCCACATGTCAATATCGCCCGACTGTCTGAGCAAGCTCATACGGTTGGTTTCGTCGGCATTGCTATTATCGTCATAATACATAGCCACAGCCTGACCTTTAAGCACACACGACCCATAACCTGCTGCCTTTATCAACCCATACAGTTCGGCACACCTATGGTTCATCACCTCATTACGTCTCTGAATATTGGCAGTAATGGCAAGCCATTGCATCTTCAGCTTGAGCGGTAGATTAACTACCTTGCTATTATCGGCCTTTATAGCACATTGCACACCTCTAAAGCATACGCCAACCAAAGCCTGCCTCTTAGCATTGTCAAAAGCCTCCCTCCATTCCTCGGCAGAAGGCGTAAACGACAACCCCAGACGTGTACCAACAGAAAGTTGTAAAAGTTCAAAAAAAAGCATAGATTTACAAATAGATTAATGTTATTCTTCTGAACGCGAATGTCCATAAATTGCCCGTTAATTACCCTTAAATTCAATTCGTGGTAAAATTTCCGGATAATTCACGATAATTCATGACCGAAACACCACTCAGCAAGCATGAAGTTCTTTTTGTCATGAGATTTGTCCTTGTACCCACTGACTGTAAGGAAGTAATTACCACAAATTACTCATAAATTCAATTCGTGATATAATTTCTGGTTAATTCACGATAATTCACGACTGAAAAACTCAACATTCTTGCTCTGGCAAGCGGCAAAGCTGATTACAAAACTCAAAACTCTTTCATAGAACACGAATCACTCGAATCACCCGAATAACACAATAAATATTTATGATTAATTCATGATAATTTGTGACTATGCCCCCACGCAGTCTTTTGTCACGAATTACCAAGAATTATCCATGAATCCTTATGCCAAATTCAAAATTGAATAATTCACAATCGCATGCGAAGCAGCGAACAATTCAAAACTCAAAACTCCTAATTCAAAATTCTTTTATAGAACTCAATCTGGCACTTCTGCACAAACCCTCTCTCGAATCTTGACACTATCATTTCCCGTGCATTGCCCTTCATCGTCTCACGAGCCTTGTCATCCGTCAGCATACGATCCATAGCAGCGTACAGAGCATTCGCGTTCTTAGACGGAACTATCAAACCGTTCTTCTCGTTCTCGATAATCTCACGGCTACCATTAATGTCTGTCACAATAGAAGGCAGACCCATAGCACCAGCCTCAAGCACAGTATTAGGGAAGCCCTCTCTATAACTTGGCATCACAAAGCAATCGGCATCCACATACATCTGCAGCAAATCATCACCATATTTAGGTCCACAAGCCTCAATGCCCTCATTTGTATCAATAAGCTTGCGTGTGGCATCACTCACTGGGTCGAGATTATGCTCATAGTTGCCCACAAGCACAAGACGTGTATTCTTATGCACGTCGTGCAGTCTGACAAAAGCCTCAACCAGCTCATTGATACCCTTGTCACCCACTATGCGACCGACAAACAAGAATGTAAACACATCAGGATTCTTTGTTGCTTTAAAACGAGCAGGAGAGAACCTCTCCATATCAACGCCCCTCACATTGCCATAACCCAATACCTTCATAGGTTTCTTCGTTATGCCACCATTCTTTAGGTCATTAAGCACTCCCTGTCCTTCAGGAATCACATGCGTAGCACAAGCACAAGTAAGCCAATCGGTCATCATCAATATCTTTCGCTTCAGTCCAGTAGCGGTAGGCCAAACAAGCCCCGTAAATGTATGAATACGCACTGGCACACGAGTCAGCCATGCAGCCACCATACATATCATACCAGCCTTAGGAGTCATAGAATGCACCACCTGCGGTTTCTCCTTACGGAACACGCTAATCATCCTAATGAGCGACTTCAAGTCATTCACTATAGAGATATGTCTCTCCATCGGCACAGCCACACAATGGAATCCATCCTTATCTCTAAGCTCATCAAGTTCAGGACCAGGCGACGTCACAGCCACCATGTCATACCCCATCGCCCGCATCTTTATCATTACCTCACGACAGAAGCCTAAAGATTGCGGGACAGTAACGGCACGAATAATTTTGTTTTTGTTGCGTTTCATAATAATAGAAATCAAATTTATTGAAGAAACAATACCACTTAGGGTAGATACTCCATACAGGAATACCTACCTTATAAGTCAAATAAAAAAGTATACTAATATGCGTTAGTGAGAAGATAAAACCCTACTCCACCAACAAAAATCAAAAAAAAAGTGGTTCCCCGTTGCAGTATAGCTCTGCACTATGCCGTCATTCGGACGGGGTGTAAAACAGGTTATAACAAATCAGACAAATGCAAATTACCTTCACCTGCAATTACTAAAGCCTCTCTATTGTCAAATAATGCGTCTGCTGCCAATGGGTTTTTCACTTCCAAAGACTTATAACATTCATCGTAAATACCATTCATTATCTTTCGCATTTCATCTACGGATGCGCCTTCAACAAAGGCTTTCAATCCAGAATTTGCACTCGTATAAAACTCCTCATAACCAGGGAATTCCGTAAAAGAAGAATTATAACCCACAAATAACTTGAGACCTATCTTCATCAATTCATCCTTCAATATCTGTGCACAATAACATGAAACGGCAAAAAGGGACTTCCCGTTAAAATTATAGTTTGTCGTATGTGTAGAAATTATGTCTTCTTCCTGCTCATTTATAATGGAACATTTTGTACCATGTGCAGCTATATAACATATATTTGAATCATAGACAGCTGCCATTATGTTTGTCTCAGTCAACTTTGACGGAGCAATAGTTTGATAATATACATCTTTTTGAATACAATGATTTCTAATATCTGTAGCGCAATCATAAAAGAATTGCCTACTTGGTTCTGATATGTCATCATTGTATGCTATCAATACTTTTGCCTTATCATTCATAGTCCTTATATCTATATATTGTTGCTTGATTCGCTCTGCGTTCAAAATCCCGACCTATACTTGTTTGCGTGCGAACATTATGAAGAATTTCCTCCCATGTGTATTCTTTACCATTTTGACGCATTACTACCTTATTTCTATCTTCTGGATGATGTATCAACCATTGCTCAAGGACACAATCAAAACGAGAATTCCACTTGGATATTATCTTATTTACAAGTTCAACAGCATCTGCATTATCTGCCATACTACTGTCAAAATAGTAGAAACTATCTTCGTTCATCATTTCCACCAAGTCTGAATTCTGCACACCGGAGTTCTGCTTAATCTGATTTGCAGACATCATTACCACATACAATAATGATGTCCGTTTTCGTATCTCTCTAAGATGAAATATTCCCTTCTTAGTGTTTCCACTGTAGTTCCAATCCATAAAGACAATCATGCGTTTATCTAAATTTTCCAATACATATTTCACCCCTTTCTCTGGATCTGTAAATACATGATGTACATCTGCATTCGGAAAAGACAACTCCAAATATTGCACTAATGGAGAAGTTTCAGAGAAATTATCATCTATAAAAACTATATCAAACTCTTTCATTGTTTCTTTAATTTTTAAAAGGAATGTTTATTTCTATTGTTGTTCCTACAGAGCCAAACTCACTCGGAACGACTTCTACAGTACCTTTAAGTGATTCAACCCTTGTCTTTACAATATAAAGTCCTACTCCACCACCTCCTTGCATCTCAGTTGTAGTATAATACAATTCAAAAATTTTTATCCAATCCTTTTGGGGTATACCACATCCATTATCCGTCATCAGAATCTGGAGATGGTCATCCTTAAACTGATATGAACATTTTATGTACTTTGTCCCTTTAACACCGCCAAGAGCTTTGATTGAATTATCAACCATATTCTGCATAATGTCATAGAAGAATCGTTTATTTGTGTTCAACACAACTTTTTCAGGAAAACTTTTTTGAAGTATTATATTATTTTCCTCAAACAAATCATCATATGTAGCAAATATGTCCTCAAAAGTTTTACACATGTCAACTGGCTCAGGATTAATATTTGCTTGCGAATAGCTTAACATATAATCTGTCACCTTGTTCAGTATCTTCAGCTTATCAAACATATCTTTTGCATATTGCTTGAAAATGCTCTCTTTCTGCGGCAGAGGATAAAAATCCTTGAAGAACTCTATTCTCCCCTTTAACTGGTTTAATGTCGTTCTTATTGCATGGGCTATCTGAATAGAATATTCCTGCATAGACATTATACTTAAATAAGCGTTTTCCTTACGCAAGAATTCTTCTGATTCCTTTTTCTGCTTCTGTATAGCAGTCTTTATAACTTGACGTGTTGATTGGGTCTGCTTTATTAATTGTTCAAGTGGTTTGCCTATTTCTGGGGACTTTCGTGCCAAAGACTTCAAGGATAAAGTAAGTTTCGCAAGTTCTTCTTCCGCTCCTGCCAATTGAGTTTTATTCGTTTCCTTTTCTTTTTTCCTGACATCATCCCTATACATTTGAAGAGCTATCAGTTGCTCTATAATGAAGCGCTTCAATGCCTTATATTCACTATTCTCCACAAAGTCTTGCCTGTTAGTCGCATCTATGATTCGCGGATTGTCTTTCTTTGTTATTTCTATGACTCCTATGAATTCACGTGAACTTATACGAGAGAATATATCTTGCCATAAGCGTTTATCAATTCCAAGGATGTCACGTTTGGCATCAGGATTCTCCTGTTCTTCAGCAAATGGAGTTGTAATAATTCCATCTCTATAAATTTTAAAGCCATCAATAGGATCATTCGGATAAGCATTCTTGTACTTGCGTCTGGCGGCAGCATCAAAGAAGTAGACTTTCATTTTAACTCCGCCAAATGACAAGACATCACACTTGCGAATTTCAATAGCATGCTTTTCCTTATTGTACTCAGCATATTCTTGTTTTTTTTCTGTAGAATCATATTCTATATTAAATGAATATGTAGCCATATCGAATTCGTCCAAGCTTTTTGTTGCTCTTTCCCTTATTCCGTATTCAGATGCAGAAACATATATTGCAAATGGATATGTTAACGTTGTAAATGGTGACACCAATTTTGACATCTGTGTAATAGCATGTTTTATACTTTCAGAATCCCATGGCTCACGTATCTGTTTAATAATCAATTTCGTGCCATGAGCCTCTGTTTCTTCAGTGGGAATATACTCATATGGACTTTCAATATCCGTAAACCATTTATTCACTTTTCCATTATCATTCACAGAATAAGCACTCCAGTCAATATTTACTTTCAACCAAGACGCGGTACCTTTCTGCTTTGTTATTACAGTCAAACAATCACCCAACTTATCCACAGCAAAACGACCTATGCCCTTTTCACCTACACACTTCCGTAGAAATGGTTCTGGAGAATATGGCGACTTGCGCTTATTTGAAGTTCCAATGACCATCCACTTATCTCTGATATCCTCAAAAGACATGCCTATTCCATCGTCTTCTATTATAATTTGAGAGTCAAGTTTATTAGGCTCAACATTTTCAAACAGCACATTCACCTGCTGCGCATTTGCATCATAAGAATTTTTCACCAACTCAAATAGAGCCGTTATTCTATCAGTTATTAGTTCCCTGCCTATCAATCGGAAAGTGCTTATGTCAAATTTCCATTTCAAGATATCCTTCTCGTCCATAATAAGTGTTATTTATGGGTTTTTATATGTGCAATAATACTATCGGCTATAATCTCACCGAGCCTTGGTGGAACCGCATTACCTATATATCGGGAAGCTTTTGTAATTGACACTTTCGACTCATTCTCAAAAAAACGATAATTCTCTGGAAAAGTCTGTAGCAATGCTGCCTCCCTCACTGAGATGGCCCTATTTTGTATTGGATGTCCAAACCTGCCATTACCTAATCCGGTACATTGTGTTGTCATCGTCGGACCTGGCTCATCCCATCTCATACGCCCATATACGCTGCCGAAACTATGTCCTTTAGGACGTTTATGGCATTCTAAACGCAGATTTTCAGGCCAGTCCTTCCAACTTCCGCCATATGGAGTTGCCTTTATTCTTCGTAAATTAAGTTCACCTAATGCCCCACACCTATGAAGAGGATCAGAACAGCAAACCTCACCAGCCTCCAACTTCGGGAGTTTTCCTATAGCATCCCAAACTGTAACATATTGTTTCCTCGTATGAGTTTTGGAAATCAAATTTATTTGTCCAAGTCTTGATGCTAAAAGAACCAAGCGTTTTCTTGTTTGTGGTATTCCATAATCAGGACAATACACAACTTGATATACAACACTATAACCTTCATTTCTCAACACATCTACAAAATCCCCAAAAACTGGTTTAAGATGGAAAGTTGTAATGGATGGAACATTCTCCATTGTGACTATGTCAGGATGTACAGCCTTAACAAGACGTCCGAATTCATACAAGAGGTCATACTTTCCCTTGTCTTTTTCTTTATTCTTAAAAGCATAAGAAGAAAACGGTTGGCAAGGTGCACAACCTGCAAGCACCTTGATAGCCTTTTTACTATATTGCGCGGTTATCTCTTCACCCGAGACCTTTCGTATATCTTTGTAATTGAATTTTGCTTCATTATTAGCTTCATAGGCATATTGACATGTGTAATCAAGATCATAACCAGATAGTATTTTGAAACCACGAGACTTCAAGCCATAGCTCAATCCACCTATTCCACAAAACAGGTCTACAACCTCTATCCGTGGAAGCCTACCGCGACGCTTACCTAATATCTCAGCCATATAAAATACTTCGTTATTACTATTTCACATTATACCATATTACCTCAATGGTGTATCCAAATAATTGCAAAGGTAACCTTTTTCCATATTCTATACAAACTTTATATCTTATTTTTTCTATTAGTAAAATCTTTTAATCATTTTAGATGAATCAAAATACTTAAAGGAAAACATGGTTAAGCATCGCTTCTATGGACTATTTCACAACATTCTCATACCCCATCGCCCGCATCTTTATCATCACCTCACGACAGAAGCCTAAAGATTGAGATACAGTAACAGAGCGGATTATCTTGTTCTTGTTGCGAGTCATAGTATTACGAATTATCTTTCTGTTTTACTAAACCCTCATACACCTCATTATATGCATCCACCATTTTCTGTATATCGAACATTTGTGCTCGTTCCCAACACTTGGCAGCAACCTGCTTATAGTAATCTTTATCATCTGACAGTTGTTGAATTATTGAAGCCAAGGAATTGTCGTCACCGTGAGGAAATAGAATACCATAACCATCTACAACCTCACGCAATCCATCTACATCACTTGCGATAAATGGCTTACCTACAGACATTCCCTCCACACTTGACAACGAGAGGCCCTCGTAGTGAGAAGACATAACCACAATATCAGCAGAGTGAAGAATCTGAGGAACATCGGGACGATTTCCAAAGAAACGCATATTACCATAAGAGATGACGCCATTAGTTTCACTCTTTTGGGGATGTATACTATAGACATAAGAATGTAACTCTTCATACAATTCTCCATCTCCTACAAGCCAAAGCTCATACTTATCTTGGGGTAGTTGAGAAAAAGCTTTAATCAGCGTCCGCTGGTCCTTCTGAGGACGGAAAGCAGCAACCATCACTACAACCGTTTTACCCTCAGCATGCATACCTTCAATAGCCTCTGCATTATGAAACGCTTGAACATTCACACCATTATAAATGGTACAGATACCATCTGTCTTTGGTAAGAACTTGCGCATATTAGCTTCAGCCTGATCCGAGATACATATAATCTGTTCATAACGGCTATACATCCATCGGTCAATAATCTTGAACAAGGGTATTGAACGACGGCGATTATAAGTATTATGTTCTGTCGTTATCAAATGACATCTTTCATTTACTAAAGAGCCTAAAGCTGCAAAGTACTGAGGTGAGGTATTATGTGTATGAATGATATCATAGCCCTTCATCATCTTTGCTAATTTAGGTATGAACGTAGGATTATACACATTGACATGCTCACCAAAGGTATACACCTTAATTTCTTTCTCTTCAAGCAAATGAATGAAATTAGGACTTGTTCCTGAAAAGGCAAGTACATCTACGTCGTGCCCCTTATCTCTGAGCATAGGTGATATTTCAGCCACAAGTTTCTCTGCACCACCTATTTGTAGGGAGGTTATTACTTGAAGTATCTTCATTTTTTAGCTTTGTATCTAATAAACACATTATATACTATACCTATAGGAACGGCCAGAATGGTCATTATTTTGTGGTTGCTATTTCTCAGCCAGTCTCCATCTTTACTAAAGATACATGCTGAAACATAGTGTGCTGCTAGACTAAATCTACGAATAAAAGACACACCTTTTGTCATCTGCATTTGCATCAAACGATAACGGGCATAACTCTTTGGAGATCTTATAAATTGCTTAAAAATTGCTTGAGACATTGAATCCGTTCCTATTTGGTATTCTACCCAACATAAGTTGGAATTTTCCACCAAAATTGGGTATTTATCAACAATCTGACTAATCATATAAAACGGATTAAAATCTTTCTCGCCCTCAAAACCAACTTGAGGAGCAACAGTTTTCATTAAATCTACACGCATGACCTCCTTTGTATCACCATCTCTTTTGACATCAGTGTAATATCCTTCATTCACACCAACAGTAAAAAAGCCTCCTATTGGTCGCTTGCCAACATAATTAAAATCAAGGCCGACAATACCACAATATTTTTTATTTTTATTTCTTTCTAACCAACGTTTACTTATCTTCTCTACGGCATCATCTGGAGCAAAATCGTCTGAGTCAATACATACACAAAGTTCAGTTTGAATAAAATCATAGGCAACATTATAGCCGGTATATAGTCCACCATTCGGTTTACGAATATAGTCAATATGCAGGCTATTTCCATCGGGTGTAGGTACATCCACTACAAAGTGTACATTATCACAGTTAGAAGATGTCTTACGTCCCATCCAATCGTATGCGTAACTCTTCACCCATCTTCCATGTTCCAATGATTCCACCCATTCCTTGGTGCCATCACTTGAACCGTCATCAATAATCAACCAATTAAAATCTTTACATGTCTGTCGTAACAAGCTCTTAAATGTCCTACAAATCGTATGCTTACGATTGTACGATGGAGTAAATATTGTTAAAAGTTTCATTTTAAACAATAGTTTAATAATAGATGATATGCATAAACAAAGTAAATCCTAAATGAAGTAACATTATCTTTGAAAGAGTTCTGTATTTTTGTACTCCCCAGTTTTCACATACCAGAGGATAAATCAAAACAAAAGGATACATAAACCAACTTAAATATGCTATTCGATTTGTAAACTCTGCATACATACAGAGCATCCATACAGAATTGAGTACAGTGTATGTGTTTAATACAAAATTATAACTTGCTGATTTAATTTTTTTCTTATATATTGCATAATAGCCAACCCAAATTGGCATTGCAGAATATAATACGAAATCGAACCTAAAACCAGATTTACCTCCCCAGCCATTGGTATCAGAACCTAAAAGATAGTTTGCACCATGTGCATCTCCATTATCAGCACTTATTTGGGCAAAAAGATTCTGAAACCAAGTAATATGTGCAAGAGAAATCAAAACACACATGCCCCATACAGCAAGATACATTTTAGGATTCTTATAAAGACTCGCAAGGATAAAAGCAACAATTGGCAGTTTCATGGAATGATGAATACCTAAAGAGAGTAAGAGGAAAGGTATGCATACATACAGTTTATCTCGATAAGCCATTGCCACTAAGAACAATGCAGCAGCATTTCCTGCTTTACATCCGTTCGTTGTATAAGAAAAGGTGGAGAAAGCGGCAAGAAAAAACAAATACGCAATAAACGTATCATTAGGAAACCATTTACGACATGCTATGTATGTGCAAACAAAATAAACTGCAGCTGACAACATGAAAAAAGTTTCTGTTCCTAAACACATACTTCCCCATAAAGCCCACCAGTTATCCCATATGACATTGTCTGCTAATGGATTGAAAACAAAAGGTACATTTTCATAAAAAGTATGATACCATGACACATAGTTACCCATATCACCAAAGTACCTTCCACTAACGGGACGAAGTCCTATAAAGAGTATCATAAAGAACATTAGAATGAGACATTCTCCATCTAAGTTTCTTTTTTGCATTCCTAATATAGGATTGATTCGTTTATTGTATTTTCCGTATACTTGTATAGAAAACAAAGTAACAATCAATAAATATATAGGATAATATAATTGTGCTATTTCCATTATATAAGTCAAATCTTGTTATTTCACCGCATACCTATCAGTTTCCTTACCGGCTAATACTTCTGTAATACGACGGCAAGCCTGACCGTCACCATAAGGATTGACAGCCTTCGACATTTTGTTGTAAACGACAGAATCATCAAGCAGGGTACTAACCTCATTCATTATCTTATCATAGTCGGTACCTACAAGATGTACAGTGCCACTTGCCAAAGCTTCAGGACGTTCTGTTGTATCGCGCATTACAAGTACAGGCTTGCCAAGTCCTGGAGCCTCTTCCTGAATACCACCCGAGTCTGTCAATACAATAGTTGACTTTTCCATCAAATACACAAACTCAAGATACTGCAATGGTTCAATAAAGAAGAAGTTAGGACGAGTTAAATCCTCACCAAATACCTCATGGATTGGTCTGCGTACATTAGGATTGAGATGCATAGGATATACAAAGTCAACTTCTGGATATTTCTCTGAGAGGTCCTTCATTGCTGTGACCATACGAATAAAACCATCTCCAAAGTTCTCACGACGATGACCTGTAATAAGAACAAGTTTTTTGCCATCTTTCAATCTATTGACATCATAACCTGCTTTTGCAAGAATCTCTTCCTGCTCTTTTGCCAAAGCTGTATCGTTTTTAAGCTTATCAACAACCATGTGAAGCGCATCAATCACTGTATTACCAGTGACATAGATATTACCAGGCGCTTTTTCTTCCTTAAGATTCTTCTCGGATAGAGGAGTTGGAGAGAAATTATAAGTTGCAATACGACCTGTAATCTGACGGTTCATCTCCTCTGGCCATGGACTATATATATTATGTGTACGAAGACCTGCTTCTACATGACCTACAGGAATCTGTGCATAGAATGCTGCAAGTGCTCCTGCTGTTGATGTTGTTGTATCTCCATGTACAAGTACTACATCAGGCTTACATTCCTTAAATACATCACGAAGACCTGTAAGAACACGTGCAGTTACATCTGTCAAGTCCTGACCTTGTTTCATGATGTTCAAGTCAAAGTCTGGTTTCACATCAAAAATAGTCAATACTTGGTCAAGCATTTCACGATGCTGACCTGTTACACACACTACGGTTTTAAACTCATCTGTGTGTTTCTGGAATTCCTTAACCAATGGGCACATCTTTATTGCCTCTGGACGGGTTCCAAATATAAGCATCACTGTTTTCATATGATTATTCATAATAATAGTTTCAATTTAATATGTTTTATTACCTTTAAAGATACGACCGCTAAATACATCCGATACCATCGCACCTCCTCTTTCACCCATCATCTTAACTAATAAATATTTCAAGTTATGACGAAGGTCACCCCAAAAAGAATGGGGCAACCAGCTACCGGCAAAGTGATGGATACAAACTGTATTCTTAGTACATTTAATCTTGCCAGTGGTATGGTCTTTAGGACAAAAATACTCAGATGGATACATTGTACATAAACCAGGAAAATCTTGAAATTTATTATTCAATAAAAGTCCTTTATTTTTCATGTATTCAGTTATGACAGTTGTATTAGTAGTCAAGTCAAAACTTCCATCTTCCAATACAAAATGTCTATCATTATACTGTTCAAGTAGTTCTTTAGCCCAAACACTGCCTTTCTCAGCAGCCATCATACCAGTAGGTACGTTGTTGTTTGTTTCAAAACCAGAGAACATCTTGTGATGAAGGAAAGGATTGTATGTTTTAAGCACTTCTACATCAGTGTCCATATATACCCCACCTTCTGTATACAATGCATATAAACGTACCACATCTGTTACAAAAGCAAACTTGCGGTTTTCAAGTGCTTCTTTAGCATAAGGATACAAGTTTACATCGAAGTTGTCTTCGTTCCATTCCTTTATCTCATAATCAGGAAGAAACTTTTTCCAACTTTCGATACACTTGGTTGCCAACTCGTTTTTTGGTCCACGTCCGAACCAACAATAATGTACTACTTTTGGTATCATATATTTTTACTTTTTTCTATTATAACCTATTATAAATTTACCGATTAAAGTTCTTGATATCATATGCGAGATTGCCCATGTTATTATAGTTGTGAGAAAGAAAATAAGGATTATTGTACAAATGGGGGGGGTAGTTCGTATTATATCCATATTCCATATAATTCTTCTCATCACAAAAATATGAAGCAAGTATATTCCAAAACTACAATTAGAGAAATCTGATATTACATTCCTTACCATTAAGGATAGTTTGTCTGTTCTTACATATTTCATTAGCAACATAAAAACCGACAGTGTCATTAATGCTATAGGAAAACTCAAATATGAGAAACCGTCTTTAAATCCTAATTCTATGCCAATTTTTTTGAACCCGATAAAAAGAACAAATGGCATCACAATTAAAAGCAAAGCAGCAAATGTATTTATTCTTATTGGATATTTCTTTAGATAAAACCCCAAAATAAAATATCCCGCATAACCACTAAAAGAATGTAATATACTATCTATACCAGTATTAACAGATAGTACCATCATTAAATACGGCCATAAAAGCGTTATAGCCCATAGGCCTATTATAAAATTCAGTTCTTTTCTTGTTGCTTTTTCTATAAAAGGACTGATAATGGGTGCTATCAAATATAATCCTATCAAAGTGTACATAAACCATAACACTCCATTTCCTTGAGTTCCAAATGGTATTGAAGCTATCTGTTTCAGAATACTTTTGATATCACCACCGTCACATATTGTATTTACAATTATATAAAAAAGAGTAAACACCAATGTCGGCCACACTACCTTCCCTAAACGTTTGGTTAGAAAATCTTTCATCGATGTTTTTACAGGTAGCAATAAATAACCACTAACTATAAAGAAAAGCCCAATACATGGCATAGTAATCATTGTATTGCCCACAGCAATAATACCAGATAATTCCATATTAGGCATTGGCGAATGCATAAGTATTACCATTAAACATGCTACTATACGGACGATATCTAATTTATAATCGCGTTGTTTCATCGTTTTGCCTCCTCTGCTATGCGATATACCTTATCAACTTCACTCTCGTTGCCATAATCATGTTTTTTTAGATAGTCTACAAGACGTTCTTGCAGAGCCTTATCCGTAACGACTTCCGCCAAACCACGGGCACAGCCTTCATTGTCCATCGGTACAATTACACCATCTATGCCATTCTTTATTTGGCTTGATGCTGTAGGGTAATTGGTCACCACCACAGGCTTGCAAAGCATCTGAGCCTCACGCACCGTTACGCTTTTTCCCTCATATCTCGATGGCTGTACATATATATCGCATGCCTTGATATAAGGATATGGATTGCTACGCTTGCCGAGGATAATGACATGCTCCTGCATACCAGCCTCCTCTATCTTTCGCCGTATAAGCTGTTCGTCGCCACCAAAGCCAATAATGAACCACTTAACATCAACACCCTCTTTCACCATACGTTGGCAGATGTCGGGCATATTGTCATAGTTCTTTGCTTCGCTAAATCTTCCTATCGAGAGCAATTTTACTTCTCCACCATATTTACTCATTTCTCCTTCTACATTCTTGATGTCCGCACGTCGACGCACAAAAGCAGGAGACAGAATATTCTCAATCTCTATAATCTTGTTGGTATTGGCAAGCGAGGGGAATGTTTGAAGGAAAGTCTTTGTTACATCAGGTGATATACTTGCTATATAGTCGTACTTGCTCCATACTGGCAATTCATCGTTGGCATCCACCCATATCTTGGTATAGTCGGTATGTATCCAGGCAATACGTTTACGAGCATTGACTTTTTGCGCAGTCGTTTGGTGAGGATTAAGAAAACTGATTGCCAAATCATACGTAACTGTAGGATTTATTTTTGGCAGTAAAGGCGTTGTATATTTTGCTATATAGTGAAATATACCAGCATTAGGCAAACTGCTATGGCTCTTCTTATAAGCCTTTTTACTGATATATTTAGCCCATAGTCTGGCACCTGCAATCAACCAATGTCCACGCTTAATGAGTTCCGTTATCGGACGCTCCAACATTGTATATTCTTTTATTGGAGGCAACACATTCACCCATTCGGGAACGAACTGCATCATCTCTCCACGATGGTCATGCAGAAACAAGTCTACATCCACACGTTTTGGATCCAAAGCATTGAGCAAGCCGATTAGGGCAGTCTCTGCACCACCTATCTCAAGGTAGTGCATGTTGATAAGGATATGTGGTTTCATGTATTTACTTCTCCAATTGCTTATTTAACCAATTTTTCGATATATCAGAGATCTGCTTCATTTTCGTATTAACAACATTTTCATCTATCTCTTTAAGTAAATCTCGGCCATAAGAACTAACCAATCGATTACTTAAATTGTAGTCCTCCAAAATGCTTTTCATACGTTCATTTATACCCTCCAAACGATTGACTACACAAAATCTTGTTCCCATAATAAGTGCAAATGCAGTAGCATGAAACGAATTGCTGATTACGAACTGTGCATTTTTGATTAAGTGAACAAAATCCAACGGATTTATATTAGTTAAGCACTTGTCTGCATAAGACGCTTTAATTGCGCCAATTGCATAAATCTTACAGCCCGTAGCATCTTTGATAGCTTTGGTAATCTCTTCTATATTCTTACTAAGATCGCTCAAATAAAGCAATATATATTTGTCTGCTGCATAATTACTATATATAGAGGTCTTTGCATTTTCTTCTGCCAACTTATCCCATTCGGCCTTAGAAAGCAAAAAAACTGGATCACAGACTGCAATACCATCCTCGCGTCCTAGTGATTGAAGCAATGGAAGGCTTATCTTTTCACGAATTGAAACTGCATCAAAGTTCCTTAGTTCATTGCTAACAAACTCACGATATTCAGGTACCACATCTTTGGTTGCAAAACTAGCAGCATAACTGATTCTTCTGACATTCGGTTTGCCAAAATCCAAATAGAAAGCAGCATCTCGTCCATTAGGGAAAAGTGTATTCCATATCTGGTCGCTTCCGGCTATATAGGCATCTGCCTCAGGAGCATCAGCCTTTAATTCCTCATATGAATTATATCTACGAGTAAGACGTAAGTATTTTGCAGTAAATCTGTCAAACGCTTTTTTACGAGAGAGTGCCAACAAACGCCTAGGAAGCTTTGCCAACAAATACAGCTGCTTCACAATAGGGCGATCAAACACAGGGTTATTTACAGAACCAAACTTAAAATGCCTACTAAGATAATAAGGCTTATAGTTGATTATTTGTACATCATGTCCTTGAGATTCCAAATAATGTTGTAGAGCATAAGCCTGTAATGATGCCCCCAAGTTATAGCAATCGTGACATGTAATAGTTTTTATTTTCATTTTTGTAATATATCTATGCATCAAACATTTGCTCAACCTTCTTTACCTCTGTAATATAAGTAGAGTTATGTTCGCTTTTAATTTCAGCAATTATTGCTTCACGTAATGTGTCGTCTGTTATCATACGATAAATATTATCTGCGACACTCTTACCGTTCATTTCTGCAATAAGCCCATTCTTTTCATTGGTAAGCTGGTTGTACACCACTTCAAAGTTTGTACTAACTATAGGCTTACCTAAAATCTTGGCTTCACTAATAGTTAGCCCAAATCCTTCAAACTTTGACGTTTGGACATATACATCAGCTTGGCGCATAAAAGCATATGGATTAGTATGCATACCTAACAATATTACGCATTTCTGTAATCCTTTCTCCTTAATCATGCGTTCAATATTTCGACGTTCACCACCTTCTCCTATGAAAAACCACTTGAATTTTACCCCCATATGTTTTAATTCTTCAGATGCAGAAATAGCTATATCATGACCTTTTGGGGGAACTAATCTGCCTGTTGTAACAAAAATCCATTCATCTTGTTCATTTTTAAGATTTTGAACATGTTCGTTTCCTAAATCCTTTATTATCTGAGGGTTAAGAATATCGTAAACTAAATGGTATTTATCTTTAAACTGTGGTATTTTTTCCAAAATCAGTTTATGAAGTAAAGCAGATACAGGGACGATATAATCCATTTTTTCATAGAATTTATTATTGAATTCTGTTTTATATCCAGCCATAAATACATTAACATTCACCCATGCCAACTTCTTACATCCACTGAATTTATCCGCAACAAGATATGTAGGCAGCCCCTGTTGGTATGCAACAACAACGTCCCATTTACCCTCAGGCACTTTCATAGCCCATCCTTGACATTTCCATAAAGTTTCAGCACCATGCTCTGCCTTACCCAACAGTTTGTTTATACGCAACATTATCGAAAAGTATAATTTGCCTAACAACATTTTTAGATTCTCTATCACATTGTACGAAGGTTGCTCTACAATATGAACATTTTTAGGGATTAATGGCATGAATGCTCCGCCAGGGCTACGCATCCAAAGATAAACATCATATTTATCCTTATTCAATAATGGAAGTAGAGAAACTAAACTTTTTTCAGCTCCTCCACATGTCAGAGAATCTATTATAAAAAGAACACTTGTTTTTTTCATTTCTTGAATACTTTTAAAAATTAACATTAAAAAGAACTACTTCATATATTTTTTTAAGTAACTGTTCAAAATTAATTTTATAAATATGAATAATTCACGAATAAGTTC